>Ga0316206_1000544_pt1 | contig 47532 bp, 45 predicted proteins | sample 6monthpyrite_MG_FD_204942 | JGI IMG/M metagenome (GOLD analysis project Ga0316206, IMG submission 204942) | Microbial mat bacterial communities from mineral coupon in-situ incubated in ocean water Damariscotta River, Maine, United States -... | ecosystem: Environmental > Aquatic > Marine >...
TAACCAAAGAGGCATTTAATGCCTTACTTAAAACTCTTGAAGAGCCTCCATCATATGTTAAATTTATCTTGGCTACAACCGATCCACTTAAACTTCCAGCGACAATTTTAAGTCGTACGCAACACTTTAGATTTAAGAGTATTGCAACCAATAAAATAGTGGATCATTTAGTGCATATCCTTCATCTTGAAAAAATAGAATATGAAATAAATGCTTTGGAAATACTGGCAAGAAGTGGAAACGGGAGTCTAAGAGATACTCTGACATTGCTTGACCAAGCGATTATTTACTCTAAAAATCATGTGGATGTTGTCACTGTAACCGATATGCTTGGGCTTGTTGACCCTAAATTTGTAGCAGACCTTTTTAGTGCGGTATTTGCCAAGGATTATGGACAACTGGTTCAGTATACAAAAATTTTAGAAGACTATGAAGCTGAAATGGTTGTAGATGAACTCATCGCTTATTTAAAAGAGCGCATGTATAATCAAGATGCACTTTTTTCTACTCTTGTTTTAGATAGATTTTTTCGTATCCTAAGTGACTCTAAGTATCTTTTTAGCATCAATGCCGATGGCTCATTTGTGCTATCACTTATCTTTTTCAAGATGATTGAAGCGCTTCGCATAAAAGAGGTTAATCAGATGATAGAATCCTTGCAAAAAGAGATGCACAGGCCTGAGATATCTACAATAAGTGTAAAAAAAGAAATTGCACAAGAAGAGCCAAAAAAAGAAATTACAAGAAAAGAAGAATTGATAGAAGAAGCCACACAGACTGAGGTTCAAGAGCCCGCATCTCAGCCTGTAAAAATACTAAATAATGATATTAAAGTATTTGATGAGCTGACATATAAAATAAAAGACAGGAACTCTGAACTTGGCGAATGCTTTACAAAAAGTGTTTCATTTATCTCCTATAAAGAGGACACCTTAACTTGGGAAAGTTGCGCTGATGATGAGTGTAAAAATTCTCTAAAACATGGTTATGGCGTCATAAAACAATTTGTCAGAGAAATTTACGGTTTTACGACTAAAATAAAAAATATGCCATGCTCAAAAGAAGAAGAAGAAGAAGAAAAAAAAAATGATTTAGAACCTCAACCTGCACAGCAAGAAAAACATGAAATGCATCTGCAACAGCCATCTATTGAAGGATCTCAAAGCACTTCTATGATAGAAGACGCTGAGATTGGCGGAAGTCAAAGTTGTATAACAAACTGTTCACAAAGCGATGAATCAACAAAAGAAATCGATAGTACAGATATAAAAGATGAGCCTATGGTTCAAAAAGCAATTGAGATGTTTGAAGCAACAAAGGTAACAATTCAGTCCAAAATCTAATCACTTTTTTTTAGTTCTCAAAGAAAAATTCACTGCAACAGAGTTCTTTTTTTTTACAAAATTCTAAAATATTTTCAAAAGGTATTGAATTCCTTCTTTTTATGGTTGCAAATTTTGATTGCGATATTTCAAGTGCACTTGCTACATCCTTATCTAAAACTTTAATCTTCTTGCCCTTTGCCAAATAAACTCTCAATACTTTTATAATAGAGTGAAAATCTCTCATACATTGTCTCCTTTTAAAAAAAGAAATATATCAGAATAAAAAAACTCTTACTAAAATATTGCAAAATGCTATTTTTCCAGCATATTAGTTATGCTAAAACTAAAAGTGGAGCCTTCACCAAAAGTTGATTGAATTTCCAAAAGTGATTTATGTGCTTTTAAAATATAGCTTACCATGGCTAAGCCAATTCCCATAGAGTTATCCCAGGAATTTTTCTGAACCCTATAAAATTTACTACTTATATGATCCAAATGCTCTTCTTTAACTCCAATACCTTTGTCTTTCACAAATACAGTATCTTTGTTTAAAATAAGTTCCACATCACTTTCTGAGTATTTCAGGGCATTATCTACTAAATTTACAAGTACTAATTCTAGCATTGTTTTGTCTGCATAAATCATATGAGATTCCACATCTACTAAGATATGCCTATCCTTATATTTAGAATATAAATTTACGGCTACATCTTCACATAAAGTTTTTAAATCAAATGTGGTTTCATGAAGCTCCAAATCTTTGTTTTCAAGTTTAACAGAAAGGGCTAGTCTGTCTAACATTGTTGACATTTTTTCACCATTTGAACTTATCTTATCTAAAAATTTTTCACGTAATTCAGGATTGATATCAGGGTCTTCTTGAAGTGTTTGTGCATAGCCCATGATTGAAGCAATAGGATTTTTAAACTCATGAGAAATAGCTGAGAGTATATCGCTTCTTTGTTTATTCATAAGTCTTAATTTCGCAGTATATTTTCGTTTTTGCTTTTCACGGTTACTCAATTTTTTCACAAGATTCTTAAGCAGCAAAGATAGCTGGAGGGCTTCGTAACAATATTCAATTTTAATGACTGCGTTGTAATTTTTATTTGATATTTCATCCAAATAATTTTTAATCTGTTTTACATCAAAGAGTATTCTTTTACCAATCATTTTTGAAACATAAAAAGCCAAGAAAATTATCACTATAAAAGTTATTGCCAACTTATACCATAAAGAATAAAAACCTCTCATAACCTCTGACAAACTTTTAGAAAGTCTGATATAAATATATTTATCTTTGTATATAATTTTTGTTGCTGCATATAAGAAATCTTCACCTATTGTTTTTGAATATCTAATTATATAAGCGAATTTTTCTTCATTAGCATGTACTATTTCATATCTATGTAAATGATTCTCCATATTATTTTTGTCCGCATTAGTTTCAGCTATCACAACTCCATTATTATCAATCAAGGTGATTCTTAGCCCTGTTTTCTTATGGACTGCAGCTGTATAATTATCTAGTTTATCTACTTTATCCAGTCCTAGTTCCATAAAAATTATAGAAGTTTCTAAATAATCCTTTGTCTGCTCTACAATAATAGACTTCAAAGAAACATAACTAATAAATGATGAAACAATCAAGGTTCCAACAAATAACAATAAAAATTTTATGATAAATATTTGATGTATTCTTAACACAGCTTGTATCCAACTCCCCGAACCGTTTGTATATAATCTTTAGTTTTTAATGGATCTATTTTCTCTTTTAAACGATTTATAGCAACATTTACTGTTCTATATTGATACATTTCAGAATCATTCCAAACATTATCAAGTAGGTAATCTCTATCTAAAACACTATTTTTATTGAGTATTAATTCATAAAGTAAATCAAATTCCAACTTTGTTATTTCAACGTTCTTACCATCAACGCTAAGCGTTCTTGTAGTATTATTTAAAAGTAAATCTCGATGAGAAATCTGACCCTCTTTTTGTTTTTTTGTCGTTCTACGGAGAATTGCATTTACTCTAAAAACAAGTTCCTTCATATTAAAAGGTTTGGTAATATAATCATCTGCACCTCTCATAAAACCCTCTTCAATCTCAGAATCATTATTTTTCGCACTCAGAAATATCACTGGAGTTACAATCCCGTTTGCACGAAGCTTTTCTACAAATTCACTGCCTTCTACACCGGGAAGATTTCTATCCATGATTAGTATATCAATCTCTTCCTCCTCAAGTATCTGCGCTACGGTTTTAGTATTTAAAAAACCAATTGTATCAAAACCTTCTCTGGAAAGGTTGTACTCCAGGAGTTCAAGTAAATCCTCTTCATCTTCAACTATAACTATTTTAGCACTCACCATGCAATCCTCAAGTATATTTTTATTATTGTATCAAAATGTTACAATGTTTATGGTACAAAAAAAAATATTAATTATTTCTAAAGTTAAAATAGTTTATACTTAAGCAAATAATGGGGTAAGGATGGGCTATGTTTATATCGTCATATAACACGTATATTCAGACAAATACTTCCACAAGAAATGAAAAACAAAAAGAAGATGGCGGTGGGTCTTCTTTTACTTCAAAATTATTTGAACAACCAAAATTACAACTTTTTTCTTTTACAAGCTTGCCCGTTGACTATGTACAAAATACTAAATCATCCAGAAATAAATTTGCAATAGAAAAACAGACTCAAAAACTTCAAGATTCCAAAAACGATGAACTTTATAAACAAGAAAAATTGACAAAAAAAGTTAGCACTCAGCAAACATTACAAAGTGCTAAAACTGCCTACAAAGACAATGCAAAACTTTTCTCACAAATTCAAAAAACAAAAATCACACTAGATCAAACGCCTAAAGTAGACCCAAAATTGCCAGAAAATATTCAAGAGCTAAAAGAGCAAAACATGCGTAGAATAATGGTCAATACTTATATTCAAGATGATAATTATTATAAACGAACAGCTTAACTTTCCTACTCTTCTATCCATGCATCAGTTTTTAGAACTCTTCCATCATCAAAGTACTTTAATTTAAAAGCTTTAGAACAAACACCATTATCAAAGTTCATAATCGCTATTTGAAGGATTTTTTTACAAGAGTTTGGAATATCAAAATGACCTTTTAATCCTGTAAGAAACTGTTTCAACGGTATTTTTTGATCCATGCCGATAACATTATCCCTACATCCGCTAAGACCAATATCTGTTAAATACGCAGTGCCCTTACTTATTTGAAAATCATCAGTTGAAACATGTGTATGTGTTCCTATGATAGCACTAACCTCACCTTGTAACATCATCATCATGCCACGCTTTTCACTTGTAGCTTCTGCATGGAAATCTACAAATATATTTTCAATTCCATCATTTTGTAAAGAAGTCACGGTATTTTTTGCACATCTAAAAGCATTATCGGTGTAAGGCATAGAATAGTGTCCCATCAAGTTTAGTACAGCTAATTTTTCCTCTCCAACATCATAAACCTTACATCCGCTTCCAGGAACTCCATCAGGATAATTATGTGGACGAAGAATCTCTAATGTATCAAAAAGTGCAAGAACATCTTTTTTGTCCCAAGTGTGATTTCCACCGGTCATGCAATCAATTCCACAGCTAAAAAGTTCATTTGCATTTTTAGCAGTTATGCCAAAACCATGAGAAGCATTTTCATAATTTGCAATAACAAAATCAACCCCGTATTCTTCCCTAATCTTTAGTAGATACTTTTTTACCATCTCACGACCGGGTCGTCCCAATATATCGCCTATAAATGCTATCCTCACCATGAAACCTTTGGTATATTATTTACTATTTCTTACTTGTTCCAAATGTTTTATAAGAACGAGAATGAAAAAAAGTATTGTACAGTTATTTTATAAATTAGACATGTTAACCTCTACGGTTATATGGACTAATTCCTCATGGATATGCAACTGTTTTTTAAAATAATTTGGTTCAACCTTTTGTTTTGTGAGCAGGGAAAGTATACATGAATACTTTCCTTTTCCAACACGCCATACATGTAAGTCGGTGACTGTTGCTTGAATAGGACTAGCCTCTATAACTTCCAAAATCTCGGCAACTACCGGAGCGTCCATTTCGGCATCAAGTAAAATACGGCTGCTATCACGTAATAGCCCGTATGCCCATACAGAGACTACGACTGAACCGACAATTCCCATGATAGGATCAAGCCATGCCGCACCCCATAACTTACCGCCAATCAGAGCTATAATTGCAAGAACTGATGTAGCAGCATCTGTTAAGACATGTATATAAGCCGCACGTAAATTCAAATCGTGATGTACCTCATGATGACTATGGCTGTGCCCATGTCCATGATCATGAGAATGTCCATCTTTGAGTAGCCATGCAGAGATAAGGTTAACCAACAGCCCTACAATAGCAATGGAAATAGCTTCATTATAATGGATTGGAGATGGTGATAATAAACGCTCAACAGACTGAAATAACATCAGACCGGCAATACCGACCAGGATTATTGCACTTGTATATCCACCTAAAACCTCGATTTTCCATGTACCAAAGGCAAAGCGTTTATCCTTTGCAAAGCGTCTAGCAGCCGAATAAGCTGCTACCGATAGCCCAAGAGCCAAAGCATGTGAACTCATATGCCATCCATCGGCGAGAAGAGCCATCGAGTTATAGTACCATCCTCCTATGATTTCAACGACCATCATAAATGCTGTTAACATAACAGCCAAACGAGTGTTTCTCTCAGCCAGCGGATTACCCTCATCAAAAATATGTGAATGGTACCAACTCTCTATATAAGTAGAAGATTGCATAATAAATAGCATCCTTTTTATTAAAATTATGATACTATACTCCAGTATACTTAAACCCAAATTATGCAGTAGGAAATTAAAAAACTCATTCATCATTGCACTCAAGGGCATTCACTAAAAATTTACACCACCAATTAGGTGGCTAAAATTTTTACTAAACACCCCTTAAAATACAAGCATAAACGATTTTTAGAAATATCTACTGCATAATTCGGGTTAAAAGTAAGATTAACAATATATAGAAGGTAATCATATGGCACATATAATTAAAGATAAAAAGAAATTACTGACTCGCATTAGACGTATCAAAGGACAGGCAGAAGCATTAGAAAGAGCATTAGACGATGAAAAGGAATGTGCAGCAGTTTTGCAACAAATTGCCGCAATTCGTGGAGCAGTCAATGGACTCATGAGCGAAGTATTAGAGGGTTATATCCGCGAGCATCTGGGAGAAGAGATTCCTCCTGAGCAACGCAGTGATGATTTGGAGCAATTAATATCTATATTACGTCCTTATCTTAAATAAGAGTACTTACAATCTATATACTTATATTACAGTTTCACAAAATATGAATAATACAAAAACGTGTGATTACTTTGTTAATAATACTACAATAATAATAGCTAGAATAAGAGCAATACTTTTCCAAAACAATACTGGATTACGTTCTAGTAGCGGAGGTCTGGTCTTCTTTAAAAACTCTTTATTTGGATGACGTAAGTCGAATAAAAATTCTGATAATTCGCTATAACGATTATAAGGGTCTGGTTGCAATGCTTTTTTTAGTGATTCATCAATCCATATTGGAATATCAAAATCATCGGTAAACAAAGAAATATATTTTAATTTTTTCTGTGTAGCCCTACTTGTAGCTCTAGCTACTTTAGCCCCATATGGCAGCTTACCTGATATCATCTGGTAAACAATAACCGCCAATGAAAAGATATCAGAACGTGATGAGCCAATCTCCCCAAGAAAATACTCCGGTGCCGAGTATTGTACGGTTCCTTGCAAGTTTTCATGTTCTATGAACGTATTAATATCCATAATTCCTTCAATTCTAGTTGAGCCAAAATCTATAATTTTGACGGTCCCGGCACTGCTTATCATTATGTTTGCCGGTCTTAAGTCCTGATGTATCATCTCCAGTCTATGAAAAGATTGTAATCCTTTGGCAATTTGCTCTGTAATATCACGTACTGTTTCTAACTTGGGTTTCGGATTATCTATCATCCATTGAGTCAAAGTTTGTCCCTCGATAAATTCTGTAACAATATATAAATAATTGCGGTTACGTGTCTGTAGATAAGATTTTGCCACATGTGCATTATTAATTCGTATTGCAATCCACTCTTCCATCAAAAATCGTTCAAGATAAGTCTTATTATCTCTTAAATCAATAGAGGGTGCTTTTATTACAACCGAATCATTAGTTTGGCTGTCAATTGCAAGATAAACATGACTTCGACTACTGGCACTTAATTCACGAATAATAGTATATCCATCAAATAACATTCTCGCATCCAACAGTGGCGGAAATGGTTTTTCATTTAGCTGCTTATGAATTTCATAAATATCTTTGTTGGGTAAGGTATCAATTCTTATGATTTGGATAGTTAAATTATCAGTGCTCTCTTGAGCATAAGCCGTATCTGCAATTATTTTTGCCACAGAGCTAAAATCATTACCACACTGACGAAGAGTATCAATGATGAAACTAGTCTCAACATGCTCATACACACCATCAGTCATAAAAATAAATATATCATTCTGTTCTACTTGCAGAGTAGCATAATCCGTTTTGAGTTGTGATTCAATCCCCAAAGCGCGGCTAAGATAACTTTTATCTTGTGAAACCCAAAGTCTATGATCTTCAGTCAACTGTTCGAGAATATTTTCCCGCAATCGATATATACGGGTATCACCTACATGAAAAATATAAGCTGTACTCGACCTGATTATCATAGCACTAAAGGTACAAACATAGCCCTTGTCTTTGTCGTAGTGATACTGGCTTTGTCTGCTCTGTGAATATAACCAGGAGTTAGTTGCACTTAAAACACGTTCTGCTGACTTCTTTACGGACCAAGATTCAGGCGTAGAAAAATAATCTTCTAAAAAAGATGTAACAGAAACTTTACTTGCAATTTGGCTTACCTGACTACTGCTAATGCCATCTGACAAGGCAATAGCAATTCCTTTGTTTGTTAACTGAGGTTCTTTTGGTATACGTATATCATGAAAATCCTGATTTATTTCTTTACGACCCTTGCTAGAATATTCTCCGATTGATATGGTCAATTTATTTTGCATTAATCTTCAATGATTACCATGCTTTATATGGCAAAAACTTACCATTCATGGTAATAACAACTCTATCTCCGGATGGATTTTCTTCTTTTTGTATATCCATGGAAAAATCAATGGCACTCATAATTCCATCACCAAACTTTTCACCGATAATTTCTTTCATTGTATTGCCATATACACCGACAACTTCATAAAAACGGTATACTACAGGATCTTTGGGTACTGTAAAATCCCAAGTCTTGTTAGGGTATTCTTGCAGAGCAAGGGCAACTTCTGGCGTTAGCGCAAGTATTTCACACAGCTTTTCTGCCGGTTCTTTTTTTAGGCTGTTCATACCTAGGCAAGCCGAGGTCAGAAAAATAGGTGATAAAGAAACCTGTTTAGCAAGCTCTTCCCAGCTTATATCAGCATTTTTTTTTGCTGCAAATATTTCTTCACTCATTTGTATTTTTTTCATAATATCACTCCTTATTTGCTCTATAATAATTTTTACAGACATGGAGTCTGTAAAAATTTATCATCATACTTTATTTAAATTTCTTTTTGCCCCGGTTTTAATATGTGTTACATATAAAGTTAATCCTGTAAAAGCAAGACCACCGACCAAATTTCCAAAAACAGTTGGGATTTCATTCCAAAGTATGTAGTCAGTGAGAGTAAATCCCCCTCCCATAATCATAGAAAATGGAAATAAAAACATATTAACGATAGAATGCTCAAAACCCATAAAAAAGAATAGCATAATAGGCATCCACATTGCAATCGCTTTACCGCTGACAGAGGTAGAAATCATAGCACCTACAACACCCATAGACACCATCCAGTTACATAACATACCACGAATGAAGATAGTAAACCATCCTCCAATACCATGCGCTTTATAACCAAGTGTTCTAGCTTCACCAATGTGTCCAACTTTAGCTGCAATTGCACCTCCATCGGTAGTAAACCCGTACGTAAAGATAAAAGCCATCATAAATGCAACCGTTAAGGCACCAGCTAAATTACCAATAAAAACTAAACCCCAATTTCTAAGAACTTGGGCAAGCGTGACTCCTGGTCGCTTATCAAGTAGTGCAAGTGGCACTAAAACAAATACACCTGTCAAGAGATCAAACTGCATAAGATATAACATAATAAACCCAACCGGGAAAAGTACAGCTCCAAGCAGAGGTGAACCTGTTTTCATCGCAACAGTAATTGCAAATATTGCAGCTAGGGCAAGAATTGCTCCTGCCATATAAGCTCGTATCAAAGTATCCTGTGTTGACATATAAACCTTGGATTCACCAGAATCAACCATTTTCGTAACAAATTCAGTCGGTGCTAAATAAGACATATAATATTCCTTTTAAAAAAATTACAACATTGCTGTATATAAAAATTATACATACAAACTACAAATATTTAATCTTTGTGTTGTATATTTTTTATACAATATTATTTATTTTGATTTTAACCTGAATCATGCAGTAAATATTTCTAAAAAATGTTTATGCTTTTACTAAATATACCTTGAATGTAATGATGAATGAGTTTTTTAATTTCCTACTGCATAATTTGGGTTTAATGCTTTGTTTTAGATATTAGAAAATTGGAAAAAATATCAATCTATAGCCGTCCTAAATCAAACGAACACTTACCAGTGAGTTATAAAGAGGTGAGAGCAGGATGACTATACTACAATATCTTTGGTTTGTTGTTTCTCAGGTAATAAAGAGTTTCTTTTATAATGTCGTCGTCATCTTTACTTTTTGACTTAATATTTTCTTTGGACTCATTCATATATGTAAACGTTATATTTTGCCCATAATTTGATACGGATCTTATATTTTTTTCAAGACATAACAGCTTAATAACCATAAGTTCAAAGAACTGCTTTGTAGGATTATCCAGTTCGCCAAATCTATCGATAACCTCTTCTTCTATCTCATAAACTTCTACAGCATTTTCACATGCAGAGAGCCTTCTATATATATCTAAACGGAGTCTATCCTCTTTGACTATCTCATCAGATATATATGCAGAAATGGTTAGTTTTATATCAACTTTTGCTCTTGGGGTTTCCACTGTGTTGCTAAGCTGTTTTATGGCATCTTCTAGCATTCTAAGATAAAGTGAATAGCCTATATTTTTAATGTGTCCGCTTTGTGCATCACCCACTAAGTTTCCACCGCCCCTTATCTCTAAATCATGATACGCAAGAACTGAACCACTGCCCAAGAAGGAATTTGATTCCAGTGCAAGCAAGCGTTTTCTCGCTTCATCAGTTAAGCTTTCTTTATCTTTGACTATAAGATAAGCAAAACCTTCATAATTACCGCGCCCGACACGGCCTCGAAGTTGATGTAGGTCTGCTATTCCAAATCTATCTGCACCGTCTACTATGATGGTATTAACGCGAGGCATGTGGATTCCAGATTCTATGATAGATGTGGCTATCATCATATCATATTCCATTGCTTCAAACTTTAAAAGTTCTTTTTCTGTTTGGGCTGATGAGATTTTAGAATGAAGCATCACTACCCGTAAGTCTGGTAAGAGTGCCTTAATCTCACCAAGTTTTATCGGCATGTGATCTATAGAGTTGTGTACATAAAAAACCTGTCCACCACGACGAAGCTCTCTTAATATAACTTCCTTTATCAATTTGTCATCATACTCTTTTACAAAGGTTCTAACACCCTGTCTCTCACTTGGAGGAGTTAAAAGTTGGCTCATTGTCTTGATGGAACTCATAGCCTGATTTAAAGAACGGGGTATCGGAGTAGCGCTCATGGACAAAAGATGCACATTATGATAAAGCTCTTTTATTTTCTCTTTTTGTTTTACACCAAACTTGTGCTCTTCATCGATGATAACCACACCTAGATTTTTAAACTCAAGTCCAAATAAAGAGTGGGTACCGACAACTGCATCTATATCTCCGCTAGCCAAGGATTTAATAATGCTGGTTCTCTCTTTTGTACTTACAAACCTGTCTAGTTTTGCAATCTTGATACCCATCTTATCAAATCTTTCTCTGAGTGAGCGAAAGTGCTGTGCCGAGAGAAGTGTTGTCGGAACAATCAGAGCTGACTGGAAACCTGATTTATAAGCTGCAAATATGGTGTTCATAGCAACCTCTGTTTTTCCAAAACCGACATCACCACTAAGGAGTCTGTCCATGATATGCCCAGACTCCATCTGAGTTATTATCTCATTTATTGATTGGGTCTGGTCTTCAGTATAAATAAATCCAGCCTCATTTTGGAACTCTTTTAACTCTTTTTTATTCACTGAAATGATAGGCGATTTTATAAGTGCTCTGGCTGCTGCAGTATTCACAATAGAGCCGGCTATCTCAAAAAGTCGCTGCTTGACCTTCTCTTTTAACTTTCCAAAACTCCCTTTACCAAGCCTGTCTAAAATAGGAGTTGAGCCTCCCGAGGCGATGTAGCGATCTATAAAGTCTAAGTTTTCAACAGGGAGTAAAATCTTGTCATCACCAATGTATTTTATGACTATAAAATCTTTTATTCCTCCTAGTATCTCAGCCTGTTCAATTCCCTCAAATATTCCAACACCATAATCCTCATGCACCACATAATCGCCAAGTTTTAAATCATCCAAAAGTATCGCACTTTTTCTTCTTCGTCTTTTTTTATCTGGCTTGTTGAGAGAAATTATCAACTCTTCTTTTGAGATAATATTTAAAATATAGGGTGCATAGACTTCAGTGATATTCTGATAATCATAAATCCCAACTTGTTTCATGGATGCTTTATTTGCAGCGATAATAGTGATTTTTTTATTTTTATGAACTTTTAAAAGTGCGCCAATATCTGCTACAACCAACTCTTTAAACTCATCAGAATTTGGCAAAACCACAAGGTTAAAGCATTCTCTGGAAACGGTGGGGTTATTAAGCCCATAAGCATCTTTTAAAAGATTATTAAGCTCTCTTGAGAGTTTTACATTTTTACCTTCTATAAAATTTGAAGCATGTTCTTCTAAATGCCAGTATCCAAGAGAAGGCACATCCTTTGATAAACAGTCAAACTCAGAGTGAGTAACTCTATCATTTAGAATATTGAACTGATCTTCATCTAAAGAGTAAAATGCACTTGTTATTTCAAGTCTATCTAATTCTTCTGGAAGTGTTCTTTGCGATTCTAACTCAAAAAATTTAATCTGCTCTATCTCATTATCAAAAAGGGAAATCCTTACGGGATTTTCACTAGAAGGAGTAAAGATATCTATAATATCACCGCGAAAAGATATCTCTCCTTCAACCTGTACCATATCGACAAAATTATAACCCCAAAAAAGCATTTGTTCTTTAAATGAATTTAAATCTAATTTTTGTCCAAACTCAAGAAACGTCGATTTTAAAAGTTCCTCTTTTGGCATATGAAAAAGTAAGGTTTTAAGAGGAGATATAATAAGAGGCTTTTTCTTCGAACTGTAGTAAGTTCTTAAAACTGAAAAAAGATGGTGCAACTCCTCTGTATAGGAACGCAAATCATCTCCAAAGCTGGGACGAAAATCAGGAAAGACTAGTGCATCTTTTTTAAAAAATTTTGCTACATGACTGAGTTCTATGGCTTCTTTAGAATCTTCACAGATAAGGATTTCAAGGTTTTGATTTGTCTGAGTTTTAAAATATTGGAATAAAGCGGTTTGGGACATGTGTTTCCTGATTAATTAAAGTAAAAGAAGTGTCTTTTACTTTAAGATTTGGCTATTTGGGGTTTAGGAGGAATCGCTTGTGCATTTTTCACAATAGAGCTACCTTCAAAAATACCCTTAGCTTCTATGACAAGCTCGGAAGATTCAATATTACCATTTACTCTTCCACCGGCTTTAATTTCAACCCTTTGAGCATTTACACTACCTTCGACATAACCTTGCACTACTAATCTTTGAGTAATTACATCACCTTTTATATGACCTTGTTTTCCAATATTTACCTCTTTCTTAGAGTTAATAACTCCTTCAAATTCTCCATCTACGTATAAATTGCAAGTAAGGTTCATTTCACCCTTGATAGAAGAACCTGCTGTGATGATGGTAGTGTTTGTGTCGGTTTTTGTACCTTGATGTTCGCCGTTGCTGTTATTAAAGATTGCCATGGTATTGCCTGTTCCTTTTTAAATATGTCTTTGTAATTTTTCACATTCCATTTTATAAACCAAAATGGATTTACAGCTCTGGATATAAACCTAACTTCATAATGAAGATGAGGACCATTACTCATACCGGTGTTACCGGTATAAGCAATAAGTTGCCCTTTTTTTATAAATTGGCCTGATTTTATCACAATTTTATTTAAATGACCGAAGTACGTCTTAAAACCATAGTTATGTTGTAATATTATAAGGTTTCCGTATCCACTTCTTTTATGCATCCCTGCATATTCAACCATGCCATCTGCTGTGGCATATACAGGTGTGTTCATGTTAGCTTTCATATCACTGCCGCGATGAAATTCTCTTGTACCTAAGGTTGGATGAATTCTAAAGCCAAATTTACTCGTAATACCGTGATATTCTAATGGTGATCCACTAGGAATGAACTGAAGTAAGGTGGCCATATGCTGTGAGGTAATTTTTGTTTCAGATATTCTTTCTTTTAATGGGACTTTTTCTGTGTTAGATAATCCTATCATCTCTTCTATTTCAGCTAAAGAATCAGACACCTCATCTAATTCCTTTTTTTTCATATCTAATAGATGTTGAGAATTTTTTATATTGTCGCCCAAATTAGAATTTTTTATCTTTAATTTTTCATAGGCCATTTCCATTTCAACGCGTTTTTTCTCCATTTGATTAGCAGTATAATCAAGGTATAAAATGGTTCCAACAGCAAATAACGCAATAAAAACTAAAAATATAAAAACATAAAGAATAGCTTTTTTAACAAATCTATGAAGATTAAACTGATAAACTCCATTATCATCATTGATAGTTACTGTAAAATGTTTATTCATGTATATTGCCTCATAAATTTTTCCACAACACTAAAAGACCCAAAAACAAGATACTGACAATCTGCTTTATTCTTCTTAAATTGTGTATATTTTATACCCAATTCTTCTAAAGTGCTTTGCAATACTTCTTTTTTTACTATTCTTTTATCATCTATGTCAATAATCTCAACATGTTGTATAATTGGTTTTAATATTCTCAATATTTCTTTATAATTTTTATCTTTATAACTATTATAAACCAATATATACCTCTTTCCTGATAAGGCAGCCAAAATTGACGAAGCAGCCAAAGTATTATGACCTACGTCTACTAAAATATTTTCATGCACACTACTTAATCTGCCAAATAGTTTAGAATTATCAAAATCTTTTTCAACATATTCTATGCCTAAAAATTTCAAAGCACTTATTGCTAAAAATAAATTATCTTGAAGATATAAAGCAAGAGAGAGTTTTTTTGAAATATTTTGTATTTTAACGGTGTCTTCTTCATTTATAAGCTCATGAAAGTTATAAATTTTAAGATCTTTTTTAAGAGCTATATTTTTTGCTACATTATAAATCTCTTCATGTTTTTGGAAAGCTATAATCGCATTATTTTGAATAGCATTGAGTTTAGTAGTGGCAATTTTTGTGATAGTGTTGCCTAAAAATGATTCGTGATCCATATCTATTGGGGTTACTAGAGTTAAAACTTTATCAAAAACGGCTGTTGCGTCATGCTCACCGCCGAGGCCAGCTTCCATGACAATATACTCGCTTTGTTTAAAAACTATTAAGGCCAAAAAAGTTGTATATTCAAAGTAACTAAGCGATGACGCATCACTATTCGATAAAAGTGTAAGTAACTCTATATGAGCTTCTTCTAAATTTTCATCGCCAACATTTTTACCATCAAGCCAAATCCTCTCATTAAATGCTGATATATGAGGAGATGTGAAATGCCCGATTTTATATCCTCTTGCATGCAGAGCGCTTGCGAGAAAACGACCCGTAGTGCCTTTTGCATTTGTGCCTATTAAGTGTACAATTTTAGCATGGACAAAATGAGATTTAATTTTTTTATATACTCTTGGCATACGAGTATAATCTATCTCATCATAATATAATGGTTTTGTATCTAGAAAATCTTGTAGTTTCACTTTTTGTATGCCACTTGATTCCTGCCATTATTTTTTGCTTGATACAGATATTCATCAGCAGAGTTAATCGCACCTTCAAACGAGGCGTGCAATTTTCTCTCAGAGACTCCACAACTGACAGTAACGTTAATTCTCTCGCCTTTATACATAAAACGGGCTTTTTGAACATGTGCTCTTACTTTTTCAGCAAAGATAACTCCGCCTTTAGTATTTGTTTCACTCAGTAGAGCCATAAACTCTTCACCACCAAATCTTCCGATAATATCAACATTTCTCGCTTCATTTGTCAATATTTTTGCAAATGCCAATAAAACGGCATCACCTGCATCATGCCCATAGGTGTCATTTACAGATTTAAACTTATCCAAATCAAACATCACTACTGAAAAATTATGCCCATATCGTTTAAATTCCGCCTCTTTTATGGTCATAAATTCGTCAAGCGCTCGTTTATTGTAGAGCTTGGTTAAAAAGTCCTCTTTAGACTCTTTTCTAACATCTATGAGCTCTTGTTCTAACACATGAATTTTTTTACTCAAAACTTCAACTTCACTATTATGATTTTTTAAATCTTTACTTAAGTCTTGTGTATTTTCTTCCAATGCTATGGCTATCATCAGTAGTTTTTTATGTGCAATTTTAAAATTAGAGCCTGTATCATCACTATAAGATTCTAAATCCTGTTTAATATTTTGTATATCAATAGTTGAATTATCAGATTGCTCAATCATTGTAATAAGTCTTAGAGACAGTTTATCAAGCAGACTGTCTAAAGATGTAATCATATCTCTTACGCTTTGTTTATCAAGTGCTATTCTAAGAGAAATTGCTGACTTAATCTCATTTTCAGCACCAATTGTTTCCAACATAGAAGGCTCTTGTTTTATTCTCGCGCTTAAAGATGCAATCTCTTCATTTACACTCGATGCAATAGATGGGACTAAAGATGAAATTATCAAAGAGCTGACTCTAGAGAGGTCAACTCCTGAAGACAAGTTAGCTGAAGATTTCAGTGGGATATTGAGGTTTTCTATAGTTTCTTTCAAGTCACTGCTATCAACACTTCCTATAGACTTCAGCTTTTGCAAAAATGAATCATCATAAGTGGTAATAAAGTTAATCCACAATTGCCTAAACTGCTCTATTTGAGCAGTTGTTCCTCCGGAGTTTAATAGCTCAATACTTCTTTTAGCTAGAGCTGAAGCCTCTTTGTTATGTAATACTCCAACGACCTGCAGAATTCTTTTTGTAAATATACTTTGAGCCTCCAATATTTCTGAGCATTGGGTTGGATTTGTTCTATTTAATTTAGAGATTAAAAAACGGGTCAACTCACTCATTGTATTTATTCTATACTGAGTTAACTCTTGTTTAAAATCTTTATTTAGAGTTTTAATAAACTTATCTACATGAGAGCAGTCTTCGACTGACATACCAGCTTTTTTAACTTCTTTACAAAAAGCTTCAGCATAAAAATCCGGAGTTAATAATTTACCTTCTAGTTCCAATCTTTTAATAGCATTTTTAATTATATTATTGACTGTCATGATTTCTCCAAATTAATTTTTTCCTGCACCCTCGGCTGACACTTGTGCAATAAATGATTCAATAGCTTTTTTAGAACTACGTTTAATCGCATCGAATCTCTCTAAATCAGTCACAACTGCATTTGGCTGAACTGAAAAATCATATGTGCCGGATACTAAATAATTTTTACTCAATCCATTTTTATATCGTGTTATCATTAAAACCACACTCATCCTGTAACTCACGACATAACCATCAATATTATACTGAATAGGAACATATGATGTTCTTTTAATCTCCAAGTTCAAATGTGTATCAGAATTAGCTTGATCAACAATAGAAGCGTGGAAAACTTCAATTATCGCTCTATCAACTGCATCTTTAATGATAACCGTATTTTCTGGATCATGCAAAGAAATAACAATATTTGTACTGATTTTTTCTCCAAGAACATCTCTTGAGAATTGAGAACTTGGCTTATATCCACACCCACTTATTAATCCTATTATAAAAACTAATAATAAACTTTTAATGTGGTGTGAAAATTTATTCAAAATCAGCCCTTAATTACAAAGTTGACTAATTTTTTAGGAACTACAATCTCTTTGATTATGTTCTTATCTTCTAACCATTTTACTACACTTTCTTTAGCAATCATGATAATGTTTTCATTGGACTCATCTATAGAAACCTCTATTTGAGCTCTTACTTTACCGTTTATAGATACACCCAGCATAATACTGTCTTCTACAAAAACTTCATCAATAATTTTTTGAGGGGCTAAATTATTTAACGAAAAATATTCACTGCTAATCTCCCAACATGTATGAGGAATAACAGGTTCCATGATTGAACTTAAAATCCAGTAACCTTCACTCCATATATCAGAATTATTTTGTGTATTGAGTGCATTCATAGCCTCCATAACACCTGCTATCATTGTGTTAAATGTATATCTTTCATTATAAACATCGTTTGCACGGACCAGTGCTTCATACACTTTTTTTCTTGCAAATTTTTCTTCTTTATTTAACGAAGCATGATTTATCTTTGGAATCTTATCTATTTTTGTAATATTACTTGAACGCTCAAAAAATCTTTTTATAAACCTGTGAGAACCTTCAACTCCACTATCATTCCATTCCAACTCTTGTGTCGGCGGAGCTGCAAAAAGGATGAACATTCTTGCCGTATCTGCACCAAACTTTTCTATAATTGCATCAGGATCAACAGTATTTCCTTTAGACTTACTCATCTTTGCGCCATCTTTCAGCACCATTCCCTGAGTTAACAGCTTATCAAAGGGCTCATCAAAATCTACATAACCCAAATCTCGAAAAACTTTAGTGAAAAATCTTGCATATAAAAGATGCAGTATCGCATGCTCGATTCCACCGATATAGTGGTCAACTCCCATCCAGTATTGTATCTGCTCTTTTGAAAACGGCTCTTTTTCCCAGTTCGACGGTGATGCACAAAATCTTAAGAAGTACCAGCTTGATTCAACAAAAGTATCCATAGTATCAGTTTCTCTCAGAGCATCTTTGCCACATGTCGGGCACTTGCAATGCTTCCATGTAGGATGATTATCAAGAGGGTTACCCTCCCCAGTTATCTCCACATCTTCTGGAAGTGCAATAGGAAGATTCTCTTTTTTCTCCATAACCAAACCACAAGCATCACAATGGACAAAAGGGATAGGAGCACCCCAATATCTCTGGCGAGAGACACCCCAGTCTTTGAGTTTGTAGTTAGTAGTTTTTTTACCTATTTTATTTTCTTCAAAATACTTGATAATATTGTATTGTGATTTTTTAGAGTTAAGTCCGTTAAACTCTTGGGAATTAAACAGTTCTCCAACTTCAGTAAATGCTGAGTCTAAACTAAGCTCCCCATCAAACGGTTTTATAACTGCTTGTATAGGCAAGTCGTACTTTTTTGCAAAGTCAAAGTCTCTGTCATCATGTGCAGGAACAGCCATCACAGCACCAGATCCATAATCCATAAGAACAAAGTTAGCAACCCAAACAGGAATCTTTTTGCCTGTTAAGGGATGAACTACTTCTATATTAAGAGGAACACCACTTTTCTCTTTTTGTCTGTCAATCGAAGATGTAGTTTTCATCTTCTTAATTTGTACAATGATGTCCTCAGATAGTAGTGAGTTTTCCATCATGTAAGTTACTATTTCATGCTCAGGAGCTAAAGCCGTATAGCTAACACCATAAATTGTATCTGGTCTTGTTGTAAATACATCAAAACTATTAAAAGTATTGTTTAGTTTATTCAATGATTCTTTATCAAAAAACAAATCAAAGGCTAAACCGTTTGACTTGCCTATCCAATTTTCTTGCATAGTCAAAACTTGCTTAGGCCAGCCACCCTCAAGCTTTTTTAAATCATCCAAAAGCTCATCGCTATATTGAGTAATCTTAAAATAGTATTGATTCATATCTTTTTTAACAATAGGTGTATCACATCTCCAGCAACACCCCTCAAACACCTGCTCATTTGCTAAAACAGTTTGATCATGTGGGCACCAGTTTAGCATCCCTTTTTTTCGATATAATAAACCTTTTTCAAACATGTCTATGATAAATGACTGCTCGAATTTTGTATAGAGTTCATCAGAAGTTGCAAGCTCTCTATCACGAGAAAATGAAAAACCAAGAGCATAAAACTCATTTTTCATATAATCAATATTATCATACGTCCAGCCCTTAGGATGTGAGCCATTTTTAATCGCTGCATTCTCTGCAGGCATGCCAAAACTATCAAAACCGATTGGGTGGAGTACATTTTTACCTTGTTGACGATGGTAGCGTGCAAAAGCATCACTTATTGAGTAGTTTCTAACATGTCCCATATGTAATCGTCCGCTTGGAAATGGAAACATACTTAGTATGTATTTTTTTTCTTTAGTAAAATCTTCACTTGGCTCAAAACTTTTGTTTTGCTTCCAATACTCTTGCCATTTTTTTTCTATTGTTTGTGCGTTATATTCCAAAAAAATTCCCTAGTATTCATCATGTATTTTTGAACTTTCTATGTATACAAGACCCATAGAAAATATATTTGCTATTAAAGCACCAATTGCAAGGGCAATTGCCCATTCAACATTTCCAGCAACTTCTAAGTAAATAAATGCGGGTATAAGGTGCAAGTCTGCCACTAACGAGGATGCTAACAGTTCAGCTGAGAGTAGATTTCTCACACCTATTTTTAAAAATGTAGAAACAAGATTTAAACTACCTGCCACAAATAGTGCAACTGCACTATGCTCATACAAAAACCCCGCAATTGATGTTACACTCATCAACGAGAAAAATACATATATTACCTTACCCCAATCCATTTCAGTACCTTTTCTTTTAAAGAATTGCAGTGATTATACAAAAAGTATCTTAATAAGTGACTGAATAAAGGCTTAGTTCATATAGCTGTCTTGAATCAAACGAACGCTTGCATTTATTTATTTTAGGGTGTCTAAATATTGTAATAAGTTAGAAATCACTACTATTTTTTAATAAAAGCGGCATTGCTACTTTCTAATTTAGCATTTATTTCTGATGCCAAATTTTTATAAAGCGTAAATAATGCTTGAGCACAAAACTCTACATTTTTTTCATCTATACAAAAAGATAACAAAGTAGCATCTTGGCTTGCACAGATTACACTTGCATTTCTTTTTGTCTTAAAAATTGCTGCTGATTCTCCAAAGATTATTCCCGGAACCAATGTGGCAACTAACTTGTCATCACTAAATACTTGACAATCACCTTGTATAATAAAATATATGTTTTCAGAAATATCACCTTGCTTAATTATATAATCTTTAAATTTATATTTAACAAACTTTAAATCATAAATTATAGCTTTGAGCTCATCGGGATCAATATCCCTAAAGATTGCTATTTTATTTTGCACACTTAAAAGTTTATGCAAACTGGCACTTTGGGGCTTGTCATTTTCAAGTCTGGTTATTTCTAAGAATTTTTCTATATCTTCAACTGAATAATCAATGTTCTCGCTCATTTATAAATCCTCAGGCAGTCTTTAAAATATTGATACTCTTTTGAATAAGGGAGCATAACATCCAATTTATGTGTAATATAATTTTTTGAACTTATATCACCATCTATTTTTTGTATTCTAAACAACCTTTGTACAGCTTCGGAGTCTGCTGCCTTATGCCAGAACATTTCATGGAGATAGTACGTTTTAGAATTCAGTACTACCAACAAAGAATCAAGTAGGTACTTGCAATCTTCTTTAAATATACTTTTAAATGTCTCAAAACAAACAGCATCCAATTCTTTGTAATAATCAAGTAAAATTTTTAACTCTATTTTTTCTTCGTTTGAGAGGTTATCAGCACTTTTATATTCCAAAATCTCTTGAGTATATACCCTAATAACATTTGATTGTTTTTTAAAGTTTTTTTTAAAAATTTCTTCAACATTTTGCAAGATATCTTTTTGTTTTTTATACAAACCATTGAGATTATTAACGTCACTTTGTAGTTTTTTAAAAGTACTATCCATAAATGAACGGTCTAAATTATGAAAATAGTTTATCACGGTACCTAAATAATCGATAAGCATCACATAATTTTCTTTTGGCTCAATCAAGTGATTATTCTCAATAAAATCGAGTCCCTCTTCAACTACAGACGAAACTTTTTGAAAAAATATATTATCAAAATCGTAAACTTCATCTTCAATATTCGTTATATCCATAAAAAATTATAGCATAATATTTATATTTAGTTCACTACTAAAAAACGAATTAACGCACATGAATACTTCTAGTTAAAGTATCAAAGCAGTATATTTTATGATATAGTTTTATATATTAAACAGGGGATTTGTATAAGTATGGATTATCAATCAATTATTGATGAAATTGCAGAGGAGATTTCTCCTCTTTTAGGCGATGGAGCAGTTGCTAATTATATTCCTGCATTGGCTGGAGTGAATCCTAATCAATTTGCTATGACACTAACACTCTTTGATGGAACTCAGTACAGCATCGGTCAGCCGGATAAACTCTTTTCAATTCAAAGTATTTCGAAAGTTTTTACCTTTACATTGGCACTTAAGTTTTACAGCACCGACCTTTACAAGCGTATTGGTCATGAACCATCCGGAAATCCATTTAACTCTTTAGTCCAGCTTGAATATGAAAAAGGAAAACCAAGAAATCCATTTATAAATGCAGGAGCTATTAACGTAACTGATGCACTTATAAACCATTATGGAAGCGATGAAATCGCTTATGAAGAGGTTTTAGAATTTATTAGCGCTATCTCTGATGATAAATCAATTACTTCAGATGAAATAGTCGCCAAGTCTGAGATGGAAAATGGATTTAGAAATTTAGCACTTGCTAATCTGATGAAAAGCTTTAACAATCTTGATAACAAAGTTGTAGAGGTTGTTGAGACTTATTTCAAACATTGTGCTGTTGAGATGAATACAAAAATGCTCTCACGTGCTATGCTGTACTTGGCAAATGATGGAGTTGATCCAATTACAGGTCAGATTTATATAACAGCTTCACAATCAAAACGAATAAATGCAGTTATGCTCACATGTGGGCATTATGATGCCTCAGGAGATTTTGCTTTTAATGTAGGTTTACCCGCTAAAAGTGGCGTTGGAGGAGGTATAGTTGCTGTCGTTCCTGAAGTTATGGGCATATGTGTCTGGTCACCTGGCTTAAATGCCAATGGTAATTCGCTCGCGGGGACTAAAGCTTTGGAACTTTTTACAACTAAAACTGGATTATCTATCTTTTAAAATGAACTAAAAATAATAAGTAGAAAATAATTTCTCATTAAGTTATTTCAATCTTTTATTAGTAGGGTTTATAGTTATAAGAGTGATTTCTGATTTTGTCAGCATTCTAAATGGAAGGAGAGTATGCCCTGCTCCGCAGTTTACATAAACAATGGTATTTTCGTAAACATTTAATCCTTTAATAAATGGTTGATTTTGATTTTCTAGGATTTTTTTTCCAAAAGGCATTATCTGACCACAATGTGTATGTCCACAAAGCATTAATGGCGGATTTAAATTATATTTTTTAATAAGTAAAATACTTTTTGGTTGATGGGCTATCATGATTGTTGGATTTTTATTTTCCAAGGTCTCTAGACCTATATCGTTATTTTCTAAAATACCTAAAATATTAAATTTAACTCCATCTTTACTTAACTCTTCAAGTTTATTATTTAAAACTTTTATTCCTACATCTAAATAAGCCTTATTGCATTCATCCACACTGTTATAATCAACTTCCCTGTTGCCTAAAACACCAAATTTCCCCAATGGTGCATTTATCTTTTTAAAAAACTTAAACTCTTCTCTAATATTATCTATCTCTTCACTAATAATGTCTCCTGTAAAAAGAACAATATCAGGCTTAAGAGCATTCACTGTTTTTGTTATGTGATAGCAATATTTTTTATCTGCAAACTCACCTATATGTACATCACTAACCTGTGAAATTTTAAAATTAGAAAAAGGAAAAGTTGGTAAATAGATATTTACATGAATAGCTTTAGGAAATGAGGGTTTCTTTTTTTGTAAAAGTTTAATTACATGTTGTCTTATTCTCTTCAACTAGACTAATGACCTTTTGCTTTTAAGACAGCTCTGAAACCATCTAAGATAACGATAAGGTCAACTTGTAGAATCTCAATCGATGATGAATTTTTATAAATTTCTAAATACTCTTCATCAGTTTTTTGTTTAGAGATAGTATCTCCTTCATTTTTTGCTCTATTTGTAGCAAAACCGACAAGTCCCGCTTTTAAAACTTTTCTTGGCAGTTCATTATTCAGGTCATAACCAACTGGTAATGGTCTAGGGCCTACAAAACTCATATCGCCTTTTAATATATTAAAAAATTGACCCAATTCATCCATGTATGTACTTTTCATAATCTTACCAAAATATCTTATACTAGACGAATCTTTTTGCAAATATGACCAAGTTTGAAATTTTTTATATTCAAATGAGTTTTTTAAATATTCTTGTCTTTTATATTCTTTATACATGTTTAGCTTGTATAGTTTAAAGATTTTACCTCTTGAAACTCTTGGTTCACTTACAATAAATGGACCAAAATCTCTTGTGATAATTTGTTCCATAAATATTGCAATAAAAATAAGAATATATACAGGCAATAACAAAGTTATTAAAACGAGTACAATGACAATATCAAATATTCTTTTTATTAACTCTTTCATTTATTACACAAAAGCATAATGTATTCCTACTTGATAATATATAAAATGTCCCAGATCAAGTGTCTATTAAGGTGGTTTAACTACATTACACCAGATTCGAACTGAGCTCTCATCTTATTTTTTTCAGCTTCTCTTTTTGCTTTGTCGGCGAGTTTAACATGATAATTTTTCACATCAAAGCCAAACCATAAAAGTATTGGGGAAGCAACAAAAATAGAAGAGTACGTTCCTACAACTATACCAACCAAAAGTGTAAAGGCAAAAGCATGGATAATTTCTCCACCAAACATAAACAAAGTAAATACAACGAAGAAAGTTGTAAGTGATGTTAGTGTCGTTCTAGCTAAAGTTCTTGTGATTGATTCATTAATAGTCTCAGCTAAATTCACATTTCTTGAATTTGTGATGCCTTCACGAATACGGTCAAATACTATGATTGTATCATTTAAAGAGTATCCGAGTATGGTTAAAATCGCAGCCAAAACATCTAAGTTTACATCTATACCAACAAGTGAAATAGCACCTAAGGAGATTGATACATCATGGACAAGTGCTACGACAGAGGCAACAGCAAATCTCCATTCAAATCTAAATGCTACATAAATCAAAATACCCATCACTGCTAAAACAAGGGACATAATACCTTTCTCTTTTAACTCACTTCCAACCTTAGGTCCAACTATATCTACACGACGAACTTCGTAGTTACCGGTACCTTTGAGTGACTTTCTCGTAAGATCACCGATATCAGTGGTCACACTGCCGGTAGTTGTTTTCATACGAATCACCACTTCTTGTGGTGAGCCAAACTCACTTATGGAAGAACCATCAAAGATATTATTTGATTTAAGTTTTGCCCTCATCTCATCAATAGGCGCTGGTTTATCATATTTAACCTGTACCACAGTTCCGCCAGCAAAATCAACACCATAATTTAAACCTTTTGTTGCTAATACAACATAAGAAGACAAAACTAAAAGTATAGAAAAGACAATAGCAATTTTAGACTTACCCATAAAGTTAAAGGTTCTCGTATATTTAAAAAATTCCATAATTAACCCTTAATCCCAAACCAAAAACGGTTATTTTTACTTTTTTGTATCTTGGATTCTAACATCTGATAAATTCCGTGTGTACCTAAAATCGCGGTAAGCATAGATGCTAAAATACCTATACTCATTGTAATTGCAAAACCTTTAATAGCTCCGGTTCCATAAACATATAGAACAACTGCAGCAATCAGCGTAGTAATATTGGCATCTAAAATAGCTCTCATAGCGTTTGAATACCCATCTTCTATAGCCTTGTGCATTGAATTACCTTGATAAATAAGCTCACGAATTCGCTCAGAGATGATAACATTTGCATCAACTGCCATACCGACGGTGAGAACGATACCTGCCATGCCGGGGAGAGTAAGTGTCGCTCCAAAGAGCGCCATCACCGCCAAAATGATAAACAAGTTCGCAATTAAAGCAATATTTGCGATAACACCTGCCATTCTATAATAAACTAGCATAAATCCAATTACTAATACAAAACCGCCAATAAGAGCTACCATACTTGCTTTAATACTATCAGCTCCAAGGCTTGGTCCAACTGAGCGTTTCTCCATAAGATATATGGGAGCTAAAAGTGCACCTGAACGAAGAGCAATAGCTAAATCTTTTGCTTGCATCACAGTATAACTACCGGAAATTTGACCGCTGCCGCCACCGATACGCTCATTAATATTTGGAGCAGAATAAACCTTACCATCCAAAACTACAGCCAATCTTTTTCCTACATTTTTACCTGTAAAGTCCCCAAAAATTTCGGCACCCTCAGCATTTAAAGAAAAGTTAATCAAAGGACGATTATTTTTATCAAAGCCCATGGAAGCATTCGTCAGCATTCCACCATCAAGGATTGGTATTTCATGAACTAAGTATTTAATTTGAGGGTTGTTTGAATCTTCTAAAATTAAATCACCGTAAGATGCGGCATCAGCATAACTCATACTATTAATACGTCCTGCTCTGTCTTCATCAACAGCCATAAGTTCAAGCTTGGCGGCACGAGAGATAAGTTCCCTTGCCCGTTGCTCTTCCTCTTGGGTTTTGATACCTGCTAACTGAACAAGTATTTTATCCTTACCTTGACGTGCAACAATAGGTTCAGTTAAGCCAAACTGGTCAAGTCTGTTTCGTATGGTCTCAATCGCTTGATCCACTGCCTGTTTTTTAGTTTTTTGTATTTCTGTAGGAGTTAAACTTAAGGATACATGTTCACCATCTACAACTACTTTAGCACCATCAACTTTACCTAAAAACTCTTTTATAGTTTTACTGTCGTCTGTATCTAAGAGTGCAAACGATACACTATTTTTATTAAATTTAAAACTATCAACTAGGATATCTTTTTTTTCACTAAAATGTTTAATACTTGCGGCGATAGATTTTATGCGAGATGCTGTTGCTTCATCAGTTTTTACACCAAGAAGCATATACAGACCACCCTGAAGATCAAGACCTAAAGTAACTTTTTTTCCCTCTTGCGTCTGTAATATAGACGGCATAGAAAAAACTAATCCAAAGACTATCGCTAATGCGAATATTACTATGCGGTAATTAAGCTTCATCCTCGTACTTTCTCGTGATAGAATCTTTTGTAAGTTTTGCGATTACATCATCATTTATTTTTACACTTAAAAAGTTTTCTTCAACTTTATTTATAACTACTATAAAGCCGCCATTAGTAACTATTTTGTCACCTTTTTTAAGAGCTGTTATCATCTCTTTTCTTGCTTTGGCCTCTTTTTGTTGTGGGCGGATTATAACGAAGTACATAATTGCGATTAAAAATACGAAGGGTAATAGTTGACTTACAATTTCCATGAAAAAGTATCCTTTTGTTGATTAAATTGGGAGGATTATACAAAAAGTATATTAACAAGTGACTGAAAAATGGAATAATTTCAGCCTTTGTATTTTTTAGTTAGATTTATTTTCTAATGGTATAGGCTATAGCAAAGTTTGAGAATACCTTATAAATTGTTAGCTCCAGTAAAATACTTACCAAGATTGAAAGCATAAAAATAAAATCAAGTTCCCTTAAATTTAAATGAAACCCATGATTGACAACTTTTATAAATGATCTTACCATCTCATTTTGTGCTTGCCAAGAATTTGCCAACACTTCACTCTCAGCTGAACTTAAATTTTGTGTTTTATATTGTAAGTCTTCTTTTTTCTCTTTTCTATATTGTTCTGATTCTTGCTCAACCTGATTATTGTAAAGATGCTCTAGCTGCATTCGCTCATCAGAAAATTCATCGATTAATGTTTTACGCTCTTTAATATGCTCTTCATATTTTGAGCCTTTCCATGTCTTACCGTCTTGTCCATAAACTGATTTTTGTTTTTCGATTTGGGCGTCTTTATCTGCTATCACCTCTTTTTTTCGATTTTCAAATTCAGCTATTTTCTCAAAAAAATCTTTTTTGAGTTGATCTGTTCTTCTTAAATGATCTTTTTCAGTTAATGAAACTATGTCATCATATTCCGTTTGAATTTTTTTAATAGATTGAAGCTTAAGCTCTTCTGCATGAGGACTCTCTAGTTTATCTGCAGTCACCGCCATGGAAGATATAATAGATAAACCAAAGAGTAAAGGGATAAAAATACTACTCAAGATTTTTAAGGTCATTTTACTAAGTTCAGTTTTTGAATTTTTAATATAAACCCGCATAAAAATAGTACCGACTTTGGCTACTTCAAAAGCAATAACCATCACAACAGAGATGAGTAAAAAACCCGGATAAAAACTATCAAAAGCAAGCATCTCCATGTAAGCTGAGACAACAAATGCAGCTATACCTGCAAGTAAATAAATAAACAATGCACCATTTTCTACAAATGTCATAAAAGACTTTCTAAATTCTTTATCAAACAAGTTAAAAGACTTCTGCTTCAATATTGCTTCATCTTCTTTTTTTGGCTCTTTTGGCACCATTTCTTCTATCTCTGCTTCTACGAATTCTTCTTCTACTAATTCTACCTCTTCTAAGCCTTCAATTTTTTGAGTAGTTTGTAATTCAGATTCTTTTACTTGCTCCTTAATTTCTCTGTAGTCATCAATATGATTATTTTCTCTCATATACAAGTTTGATTGATGTTTAATATCATGAGAATCTTCTACCGATTCAACACTAGTATCAAGGTGTTTTACTACCTGAGCAATTTGACTTAAAAAGTTGATTTTATTACTCGAATAAAAAAGCATCCAATGTAAACTAAAATCCTCTTCCAAATTTTTAACAGTTTTAAAAATAAAATTATTTTTATGTTCAAGAAGAATATTGGCATCTAAAATATGTTCAACACCTTGATCTTTCGTAATGTTATCTTCGAAAATAAAAACAATTCGGTCAAGTTTATATGTATTTTCAATTAAAACCTGATTATATTTAGTAACACGCTCTACAATATCTTCAATTTGATGGTCACAAAAAAGATCTAGAGCGTAGATATATTCTTCACCTGATGGAAGTGTAAAGTTCATGGTTGCATTTGGGATGATATAGTCGCCGGAGTTGAGCTGATACCTGCCGCTTACTTCTAACTCATTTTTTTTAGTTTTATTTTTAAAAGCGTCAAAGTATGAGCTGAAATAGTTTATCTCTATATTACGAGATTTTGTATATGTGTCAAATAAGATATGATAATTAACAGTATAATAAATATGAAAATAATCTTGCTTACTAATACTAAGTTGCCTTAAATCAATATCTTGAAAATACCGTTTATCATCAATGTCAAGGTTAGCATTAGGTATAGCAAAATAGATACTATCTAGAGTAGGAGTAGAGTCTTTAAGTTTAAGTGATTTTATGAGTTGTTTTTCTTCAAGAGTTTGCAAAACAGTTGCATCAATATCAATCTTTAAAAGCTTTGATAATTGCATCACGGTTAAAAATTTATAGTGAAGGAGCATATTAATCACTAGCAATTCGTTTGCTGATATTATAAGTTTATTCATTTACAATATAATCCATAATTTTATTTTTTATAATTATATCAAATCTTTTATTACACTTTGAATATTATAGACATTTCTAAAAATCGTTTATACTGTTCTGAACAATATAACTAATTATATAGCTATAGAAAAATTTAAAACTAGTCTTCCTCTTTATCCATATCTTTTAAAACCAAGGCCCTATAAGCTTCATCTTTTGGAACCAGTCCGGCTTCATACAAAAACTGTGAGGGCAAAAAATTTGCTTTTTTTATCTTGTCGTATTTTGCATAGCTCAGATAGAGTATATCTTTAGCTCTTGTAACTGCAACGTAAAAAAGTCTTCTTTCCTCATCAAGTGAGCCGCCTCTTTGCATCAGTTTTCTGTTTGGAAATCGTCCATCCATCAAATCTACTACATAAACCTCTTTATACTCCAAACCTTTTGAGGCGTGAACACTTAGTAAGTTTACACCCTCCCCCTGGGTCAAGTCCGATGAGCCTAAAATCATGGCATTTAAAAATCTTTCATGCTCAGAGTACGGCTTTGAGAGTTCCTCTAGTAAGAGCATTTTTCTGGTTATTTTTGTGAGTGATTCAGTTTTTTGTTTTTCATCTATACTGCCATCTTTGAGTGTCGCTCTTTTAGTGGACAAAGTGTCTGAAATATGCTTAAAAAGCGAAGAAGCAGCTATCTTCTTTACAATAGTTCTTGGTTGCTTAATTCCCTTTAAATCGCGATATAAAAGATAAAAATCATGTAAAAAAGTTGCCCCGTCTTTTGTCAGTTTTGGATGCTTTAAAACATTGTTTTTCATAAACTTAGATTCAAATCCGAGCTTTGCAAACTTGCCGACTGCACCAAGTTCTAAAAAATCATCAAATAGTCCAAGCTGGTGACTCACTTTTCTCTTCTCAAATGGGTTATTTATAGACTCATCAGGAGCATATAGTCCGTAGAAGATAGAACCATGCCCCAAAGTTTTCAGAGCAATATAAAGTTCTTTTGCCATGGCACTGCCAATACCTTTTGCAAATTCAACGAGGTGTATAAATGCCATCATATCAGATTCATTCACCAGTAAAGTATAAAGGTCAAGTACAGCTTTTACCTCTTTGGAGTCAAAAAAACTTGTCCCACCTTTTCTTTTACAAGGAATATTTAACTCTCTTAGCCCTACTTCTATGCCATCAGCGGAAGAGTTGTTTCTGAAAATAACTGCAATTTCTTCTTTTGGAGTTTGTGAGTCTCGTATTTGAGCCGCCATCGCATGGTACTGATCAAAGAGTTCATCATATGTTAAAAGTTTTGGAGCAACTGAGGATTGATTTCTTGTAACTTCCAATTTTTTTGGATAAATCCTTTCATTATGTTCTATCACCTTGGTCGCAAGTGAAAGTATGGGTAAAGTAGAGCGATAGTTTTTTGTGAGTGTGTGAACCTTGGCTGATGGGAATTTCGTTGAAAATGTTCCAATTATAGAAATGTCAGCTCCATTAAAGGCATAAATACTCTGATCATAATCTCCAACACAAAAAAGTGAAGGTGGTTTTATAGCCTCTATAAGTGTACCTTGAAGGGCATTTGTATCCTGATATTCATCTACTAGAACTTCTTTATAACCCAAATCTTTTGTTTTGCATATATCTCTGAAATTTATAAGTAAATCATTGAAGTTCACAAAGCCATACTCTTTTTTTAAAGCCTCAAATTCATCAACTATATCTGCATAAATCATAGCAAAGGTTTCATGTTCCGGGTATTTTTCTATAATCCAGTTCTCAAAGTCTCTCTCAAGTTCTGTATTTTGATAAAAAGAATACACATCATAAAGATAATTCCCGCCATACTGAGTTATATCTGCTGATATATTTATGAAAGAGCGTTTTTCAAAAACACTCCTGAAGAGGGTTTTAAGCTCACGCTGTTGCTTTAGAACCACCTTTTGGTCTTGCTTTTTCAACCATCTGTAACTCACAGCATGAAAGGTTCCGGCATCTATTTTAGAAGCTATCTCTTTTCCGAAATATTCAGCAACGCGCTCAACCATCTCTGCAGCAGCTTTATTTGTAAAGGTAAGGAGTAAGATTTCTTGAGGCTCAACTCCATTACTTAGCAGATAACCTATTCTTCCAACTATGGTAGATGTTTTACCGGTTCCGGCTGAAGCAATGATGAGATTTTCAGAGTACGCAGAAGTTGCCGCAGCATATTGTTCTTCATTTAAACGAGATAATGGCAAAGTTGATAACTCCTAATTTTAAGAGTGTGATTATACCTCCTTAAGCTCTGTAGTAAGATTAAAAAAGAAAATTTATGATAAACTTCAAAATATTAAATATCAAAGAGTTTCCATGAACAGACTGCAACTTAAAAGTCAACTCTCGACCTTGGCATTATCTATGTTTAGAAAAGATTTTTTTGGGATTTATCATGGTTCAATTTCTGCAAAAACAGAAACTAATCGTTTTATTATTAACACACAAGATGCTGTTTTTGATGCCCTGAATGAGCATAGTTTGATAGAGTTATATTTTAAAAAAGATTATCGTTGGAACCAAGCCAGTATAGACGCAAGCATACATCACAGTATTTATTCACAAATATCTGATGCAAAATATATCTGTTTTAGCATGCCTCCATTTACTACGGCATACTCTTTAGACCACAATATGATTACCCCAAAAGACTATTTTGGATACAAAGAGATAGGTTCAATAAATATTATAAGTCCAAAAAAATTTGATGATTGGTACGATAGAGCAAAAAGTGAAATTGCCTACTATCTTCAAAATAATACAACAGATATTATGGTCATAAAAGGATATGGTGTTTATTCGTATAACAGAGACTTAAATGAGATGGCAAAAAAACTTGCCATTCTAGAAAAAAGTTGCAGACTTTTAATGCTTGACAGTTACAATCATGATTACAGTATCGAGTAGGCATAAAAATTAACGTAATAAACCTATAGCCTCGTAAGCAGTTTCCATCATCTTGTCGATTTCTGCATTTGTGATGATGTAGGGGGGCATAAAGTAAATGACGTTTCCAAGAGGTCTGAGTAAAACTCCATTTTTAAGCCCATGCTTGTAAACTTGTAATCCTATCCTTAGTTCGGGTGCATAGCCTTTTAAATCAATCGCACAAATCATCCCAGTTTGTCTGATAGACGCAACATTGTCAAGCTCTAAAAACTTTTGCAGCTTCTTAGCCATGTATTTTGAAATAATCTTATTTTGATTTATCACATCATCATTTTCAAATATATCAAGTGTTGCATTTGCAGCAGCGCAGGCCAAAGCATTTCCGGTGTAACTGTGTGAATGTAAAAATGCTTTATGTTCGCTGTAGTCACAGTAAAATTTTGCATATATATCGTTGGTCGTAAGGACTACTGAAAGTGGCAAATAACCGCCTGTTAAACCTTTTGAGAGTACTAGAAAATCCGGTGTTATATTAGCATGGTTACATGCGAACAACTCCCCAGTTCTACCAAAACCCACCATCACTTCATCTGCTATAAGGTGAACATCATATTTACTACAGATTTCACGCACTTGCACCAAAAATTCCCAATGGTACATATGCATAGAACCGGCACCTTGAACCAATGGTTCTAAAATGATTGCGCTAATTTCACCTGCTCTTTGCTTGCACAACTCCTCAAATGCATGTGCAGCCGCATGAGAAGCTTCTAAACTCATATCTTTTGGAACTGGAGTCTGAAGAGTTTTTAGTAAAAGCGGTGCATACGTCTCTTTATAAAGTTCAACATCACCAACACTAAGAGCACCAATTGTCTCACCATGATATGAGTTTGTAAGTGATACAAAAATTGTTTTGTGTTTACCATCATTTTTATGTGCATGGTAACTCATCTTTAAAGCAACCTCAACGGCACTTGAACCATTATCTGAGTAAAAACATTTTTCAAGTCCCTGTGGTGTTAATTGTACAAGTCTCTCTGAGAGGATAACTACCTGTTCATGGGTAAATCCGGCAAGTATGACGTGTTCCAAAGTATCGAGTTGTTCTTTGATCTTATCATTAATATACTTGTTAGTATGTCCAAAAAGATTGACCCACCAACTACTAACAGAGTCAATATAAGAATTGCCCTCAAAATCTTCCAAGTATACTCCATGGGCCTTTTTAATCGGAATAAGAGGCAGTGTTTCATGGTCTTTCATCTGAGTACATGGATGCCATAAAACATCTAAATCTCTATTTTTTAACTCTAAATTATTCATAAAACTACCTCAAAATGTATTTGTCTAAAATCATATCAACAAAGCACAACTTTATCAAGGTTTAATGCGAATTTCCCTAAAATAACGAAAATATCGAACTTAAGGTTTCAAATCAATGATTACATGGATGCAAAGACATAAAAAATATCTAATTATTACTATATGGATATCTACAATCGCGTTTGTTGGGGCTGGTTTTGTTGGCTGGGGTCAGTACAGCTATGGTGACAAAGCCGGTGCAGTTGCAAAAGTGGGAAATATTGAAATATCTATGGGTGAGTTACAAAAATCATACTCTGCCCTTTATAACCAATACAATAAAGTATTTCAGGGAAATTTTGATGAAGAAAGAGCGAAGAGTTTTGGTCTTAAAGCCCAAGCTTTAAAACAATTAACAAATCAAGCACTCATTCTTAATCTTGCGGCTTCATATGACCTGGAAGTAAGTGATGCTGAACTACTGGCAGAAATCAAGACTCAGGATTATTTTTTCAAAGACGGCTTATTCAACAAAAATATTTACAAAGAAGTTTTATCCAGAAATAACTTAAGTATAAAAGATTACGAAAAAGCTCTTAAAAAAGATTTACTCATTAAAAAAACTCTTCAATTTCTTCCGGTAAAAACAAATGACAAAGAATCTGAAATCTTCAATACAATTATGAATATTTCAGATAAAATCAACTATAAAGTTTTAAGTTCTGAGGAGATTCCAATTGATACTTCAGATAAGCTTTTAAAACCTTTTTGGGAAACAAGACAACAAAATTTTATGGGTGAAGTCAGTTATAACATAAGCTTTATTAAACAAGAAAAACTTTCAAATAATTTTGATGAAACAAAAATACGTGAATATTATCTTGAAAATAAAACTCACTTTAAAGACAAAGATGGCAAAGTACTAGCTTTAGCTGATGCTACAAAAAGCATACTAGAAGAGCTTAATGCAAAAGCTACTAAGGATTTAGCACTTAGAACTTATATAGCATACAAAAAAGATAAATTAAGTCCTGAGATTAAGCCTATTGCTCTAACAGTTTCAGAGTCGAATAATCCTTATAACTCTGATGTTTTAGAAAAAATTGCATCAACATCTCCCACTTCTCCTTTTTTAAAGCCGATTTTATTTAATAGTGAATACTATGTTTTCAAACTAAACAACATAAATCCAGCTAAAGTTAAAACATTTGAAGAATCAAAAAAAGATGTTCTATCTTTGTACGTCAAGGAAACAAAAAGAGCAAAATTACTTAAACTCGCAAGAGATTCTGTCAATACTTTTAATGGCAGAACAACTGACTTCATTACCAGCACAAGTAAAGAAAAACTTGATGGCCTAAGCGAAGATCAAACAGGCGAATTTGTAATACAACTATTTAGCCAACAGCAAAAAAGAGGTTACATCTCTTTAAAAGATGGTCAAATTGTTCTTTATAATATTTTGGACCAAAAATTGCTTGAAAATGCAAAGAACAATCAAGATGATTTAATTATGAAAATTAAAAGTACTATGTTTAATGAAGGTTTAATTAAAAATCTACAAAGTAAGTACAAATCTGAGATATTTATCCAAGGACTCTAAGTTGAGTAAAACTGTTTTAGCCATAGATATCGGCTCTACAAAAATTTCTGCCATAATTGCTCAAGTCAACGAGGACAATTCTACTTCAATCATTGGTGCCGGCACATCTAAAGCACAAGGTTTAAAAAGAGGCAGTATTACCAATATCGAGCTAGCTTCAAAATCTATTAAAGCAGCCGTATCAGATGCAAAACGAGTTGCCGGTAGCGATATCAGAAGTGCAGTAGTATCTATATCTGGTGCATACACAAAAAGTTTAAACTCCAATGGGATAGTAAATATTCCAAACAAAGAGATTAGTTTTAAAGAGATAGAAAGAGTTATGCATACTTCTTTGTATAATGCCAATATACCAAATGAATATGAAATTTTACACGCTCTTCCATTTAATTTTAAAGTAGATGACCAAGATTATATAGAAGATCCTCTAGGTATGAACGCCTCAAGACTCGAGGTAGAAACGCATATCATCACTACCCAAAAATCAAATCTAAACAACCTGAAAAAAGCAGTTCGCGGAGCAGGTGTAGAGGTTGAAAATGTAGTACTAAGTGCTTATGCATCTTCCATCGCAACTTTAAATGATGATGAAAAAGAGCTAGGTGTTGCTGTCATAGATATGGGTGGCAACACTAGTAACATCACGATACATTCCGGGAATTCAATAAGATACAATGATTTTTTAGGGGTTGGTTCCAACCATGTAACCAGTGATTTATCTATGGCACTCCATACTCCGCTCAATGTTGCAGACACTGTAAAGCTTAATTACGGTTCATTATTAGAGCCGACAAATGATCTTATAGAGCTTCCTATTATAGGTGATGAAAAAACTACACATGAAGTCTCCCTTGAGGTTGTCCATAATGTTATCTTTGCCAGAGTTGAAGAGACATTAATGATATTAGCTCAGTTTATTGAAAACAGCGGGCTAAAAAACCAGATTGGCGCAGGTGTTGTACTAACTGGCGGTTTTTCGCAAATGGAAGGTATGAGAGATTTAGCAGTTGCTACTTTTGGCTCTATGCCAGTTCGTCTTGCTCGTCCAAAAGAGATGAACGGATTATTTGACAACCTAAGAACACCAGAATATTCAACCGCAATTGGGCTTATCATGTACAGTGCATCTGCTTATACTCCCTACGAAATCGATGTAAACAAAAAAGTACGACACGCAAATGAGATTCAAACCTCACAAAGTAGTATTCATTTTAACGACGATACAGTTGAAATTCCAGTTGCACAAATGGAGAGTGATACGAAAGAAGAAAAGATGGTTACTATACCATCCGAAAAAAGTAAAAACAGTGATGAAGCTGGAAGTTTTAGTAAATTTTGGAACTGGGCAACCCAGTTATTTTAAGGAGTAGTACAATGGAACCATTCGTAATTGAAGAAACTAATAGTGTAAACGGGGCAAGAATCATAGCTGTTGGTGTTGGTGGCGGTGGTGGAAATATGATTGGTCACATGATAAAAGAAGGTATTTGCGGCATAGAAATGCTAATTATAAATACTGATGCACAAGTTTTATCAGAATCAACTACTGCTACAAAAATACAAATAGGAACAAAACTTACAAAAGGTCTCGGCGCTGGCATGAAACCTTCTGTCGGTAAAGATTCTGCTCTGGAAAGCTATGATGAAATCAGAGCTGCTTTAGACGGTGCTGATATTGTATTTATCTCTGCTGGACTTGGTGGTGGAACAGGTACCGGTGCTGCTCCTGTCATTGCTCAAATTGCAAAAGAAGTTGGTGCTTTAACTATTTCTATAGTCACAAAACCTTTTATGTTTGAAGGTCGTAAACGCTTACAACTGGCAGAAGCGGGCCTAGCAGAACTGAAAAAAGAAAGTGATTCAATCGTTGTTATACCAAATGACAAGCTTCTATCAATTATTGACAGAAAACTTGGAATGAAAGAAAGTTTTAAAATAGTCGATAGCGTTTTAGCACAAGCTGTTAGCGGGACTTCAGGAGTTATTCTCTCAAGCGGAGACAACGACATCAACCTAGACTTCGCAGATTTACAAACTGTTATGAGTCACAAAGGGATGGCGCTCATGGGCGTTGGCGAGTATGAAGGTGAAAATGCTGCTTATGAAGCCATAAAAGCTGCTATAGAATCTCCACTTTTAGACAACATGTCTATAAATGGTGCCATGGGTGTCTTAGTCCACTTCCACATGCATCCTAATTTTCCTATGATGGAATTAGCAGAAGCCATGGATGTTGTACATGAAAGTGCGCATGAAGAAGCTGAAGTTATCTGGGGAACATCAACGGATGAAAACATAGCCGAAAATTTTGTAAAAATTACAATAGTTGCAACAGGATTTGAAAAAAATCTAACTAATAATGAAGATTTTATTAGTGAAATTCCAGTTCCTACAAAAGCAAAACTTCGTCCTAAACTCATAGTTGGCGGTGACTTTGATAGTGATTATTTAGACATTCCTGCATACATGAGACAACAACAAGACTAGAGAAATTTTGCATTCCTTTACTCAAATTATGAAGTCCAAATCACTTCTTGGACTTCGTGAAACATCCACATTAAAAGAAATAAAACAAAAATACAAATATCTTATGAAAAAATGGCATCCTGATAAGCATAAAGATAATGTTGAAAAAGCTACCCAAATAAGTATGCAGATAAATGAAGCATATCAAATAATTTTAGATTATTGCAACAATTATGAGTACTCTTTTGATGAAGACAGTATAAAAAGAACGTCATATTCTCCATCTGAATGGTGGAATGACAAATTTGGAAATAGATAAAGCACTCATAACTAATACCAATCTCCAGTAAAAAAATGACTTTTAAATACAAGATACGCTATTAGATACAAGGCAAATCTTTGCAGGATTAGTTTTGCTAATCCTGCAAAGATTTAACGAAGATGGGGGTAGCTTTTTACCCTACAGGCGAGCATATTGCATCATATTACCGGGGATTGGTATAAAAATATGCGCTTTACTGAGAAAGTAGATGCTTACACACTAAGAAAAGTGAACTATCTGTAAATTACTCTCCTCATCTTATCGCTTGCATCCATTATTTTCTTTAGTATGATGTGCTTATGGAAAATAATCTAAAAAAAATACTTAATACATCTAATTAATTTTGATAGTGTACTATTTCTGTATTTAGTATTTGTTACTATGCTTAGATTAAAATAAAGGACGATTTAGTATGGGTGAGCCAAGAGTGGAAGATATAGGAGATTATAATAGCCTAAAAGGAGAAAAGAGAAAAGTTGTATTTGCTGTGATATTTGCGGGACTCATAATGGGTGTTATATATACTATTACCTATCGTGTCTACGACAACAAAGAAGATACGTTAAAAGTTAAAGGAAATATAGATACACTTCCAAATAAAATTATAAATAAAAATTTTAATTAAGGTCGGGATATGTTAATGGCAGTCACAGGCATATACACTTTATATGTTTTAATATCTATTTATACGAGTGTAATGCAGATAGGTTACATAAATCAGACAAAAAGAAAATCAGCTGTTTTGTTGTCTGATTCAGAGTTTTTAAAAGCTGGTAATTATGCAGTTGCAAAGGAGAAAATGTCAATTGTCAGCTCTTTTGTTGATTATTTGGTTTTTATAGCTTGGATGGGTTTTGGAATCTCTTATTTGTCACAAAATCTATTCTTTGAAAATGATGCCCTTATGAATATAGCTATCGTTATGGGATTTATAGTTATTAACTCTTTTGTGTCCTTACCTCTTTCGTATTATGAAAAATTTGTTTTAGACGAAAAATTTGGATTTAACAAATCAACTATAGCTCAATATATCAAGGATACAATGATTTCTTTTGTCATGACTCTCATACTTGGTTCTTTAGTTATATGGGGTATTTATGAGATTATCATAAACCTTTCAAACTGGTGGCTTTGGAGTTTTACATTTATTTTTGCTGTTGTGGTGCTGATAAATATGCTTTTCCCAACATTTAGAGCATTGTTTTTTGATAAACTGACACCACTTGATAATGAGGAACTAAATGCTGAAATAAAAACTCTCATGGATAAAACAGGCTTCATAAGTTCTGGAGTTTTTATAAGCGATGCAAGTAAAAGAGATTCAAGACTCAACGCTTATTTTGGCGGTTTAGGAAAAACAAAAAGAGTTGTACTTTTCGATACACTTGTTGAAAAATTAAGTACAAAAGAGCTATTGGCTGTTTTAGGGCATGAACTGGGCCATTTTGCACATGGAGATATATATAAGAACATAGCTTTACTCGGAGCTATGCTTTTTACTATGTTTGCAATCTTTGGAAATCTGCCGGAATCTCTTTATCTAGAGATGGGCTTAAGTGAATCTCCATTTCTTGTTATGATACTTTTGTTACTTTTTATGCCAGTTTTAGGTTTTATCATGATGCCTATTATGGGAATTGTCAGTCGCCATAATGAGTATGAAGCTGATAAGATGGGAAGTGAACTTGGTGGTCCCTCAGGAGCTATAGAGCTTGCAAATGCTCTTCAGAAACTAGTGACTGAAAATAAAAGTTTTCCACTTTCTCATCCCTTATATATCTTTTTTCATTATACTCATCCTCCTGTTTTAGAACGACTGAAACAACTTGGTGTAAGTGTTGGAGAGCATAATAAAGGTTCTTTAGAGGGAACATGGAAATCAGAACTTTAGTTAAAGATATACTCGTAGATATAACTTCTATCCTTAAGCCTTTTATTCCAAGAGCATCAAGAGAAGCACAACTTCTGTTGATAGCTCACCTACGCAAAGATGAGCTTTGGCTTATAACCAATAAAAATGCAGTGGTAGAAGATATTGAGAAACTTTACGAATGGGTAAACAGAAGAGTAGCAAACGAACCTCTAGAATACATCACGAATAGTGTGAGTTTTTACAGTGAAAATTTTTATATTGCGCAAGGTGCTTTAATTCCACGTCCAGAAACAGAAATATTAATAGATGAAGTCATCAAAAATGTGCAAGATAAAAACAGCACTATAACTTTTGTAGAAGTTGGAATAGGAAGCGGAATCATCTCTATTATGCTTGCAAAAATTTTTCCATACGCCAAGTTTATGGCAGTAGACATATCTCCTGATGCTATCGAAATTGCAAAAATTAATATAGAAAAATTTGGACTAACCAAGAGGATAGAATTACATATTGGTTCTCTTTTAGATCCAATAAAAGGGCATGTTGATTACTTAGTTTCAAATCCTCCCTATATCGCAAATAATACAGAGTTAGAATCAAATTTATCTTATGAACCACAAAATGCATTATTTGGTGGGACTATCGGTGATGAAATAATTAGGGAGCTTCTTAACGAGGTATTAAAACGAAAGATTAACTTTTTTACTTGTGAGATAGGTTATGACCAAAAGAGTAAAATTACAGATTATTTAAAAGATATAAATTCTAAAGATTTAAATTTCTATAAAGACCTGAGTGGTTTTGACAGGGGCTTTACATTTAAGTTATAAAATTGGGGTTGGAGAATTGAGAAAAAATATTTATATAGATTTCAGTTATTTAGTTATGCTTGCAGCTACATTTGGTGCTGTTTTAGTTTTGGGTGCAATAGCAGCTCCGGTAATATTTCACTCAGATAAAATTTTGGTAGATATGGTTATGGATAATTATAACGCAGGAATTATCATGGGTGAAATATTTCATAGATTTTCTTACTGGATATACTTCGTGGCTTTTGGAGTTTCATTGTATGAAGCAGCACAGTATAAAACAGGACAAAGGGATGCTGTATCTTTCGTAAGTGCTATAACAATCGTCTTCACTTCACTCATGTTTAGTGGGGTTTATGCTCCGAAAATTCTTGGAATGCAAGCTATCGGAGTTGAGGCAACCCAAAGTGACACATTTCATAATATTCATATGGCCAGTGAAATTGATTTTAAAATCTTAGCTGTTGCTCTTCTTGTATTGTTCGTCAGAAGATTGATGCTTTTAAGAAGAGCTTAAAAGTAAACCTAAACTCAGTTTGTGAGTTTATCTCTCTACTGCATTTCATATAAATTAAAACTATTAGGCACTTGGATATGTAATATACTAAGGCTCAGTTTCTAAACTCTCAGGAGCGTTAATTGCACTTTATTTTAGGTAGTATCATAAAAGTTAAATATATGGGAAAATAAAATGAAAAAAATAGTTATAATTCTTCTTCTCTTACTCTCGTCATTGTTTGCTAACGATATCAACATCGCAGTTGCTGCCAATGTCAGTTATGCAATAGATGAGTTAAAAGCAGAATTTGCAAAGTCTCATCCACATATACAAGTTCAGGTAACACTTGGAAGCAGCGGAAAGCTCACCGCTCAGATAAACAATGGTGCTCCTTATGGACTTTTTATGTCTGCAAATATGAAATATCCAGAAGCACTCTATAAAGATTCCATTGCAATCGCTAAGCCTACAGTGTATGCAGAAGGAGCTTTGGCTTATTTAACTTCAAAAAAACAAGATTTTTCTTTAGGTATCAAACTTCTTGAATCAAAAAATATTCAAAAAATTGCTATAGCGAATCCTAAAACTGCACCTTATGGAAAAGCTACGGTAGAGGCTTTAAAAAAAAGTGGCATCTATGAAAATGTAAAGTCTAAATTTATTTATGCTCAGAGTATTTCACAAACTGTTACTTATGCTATTACTGCCGCTGATATCGGTGTCATAGCAAAGTCATCACTCTACTCATCAAAAATGAAACAGTACAAAAAAAACATAAACTGGACAGATGTTGATGCTAATCTGTATATGCCTATAAAACAGGGTATAGTACTACTAAAAACTCAAAAGAATAATGCACAGTACAAAGCATTTTATGATTTTATTTTAAGTGAAAAAGCAAAAAATATCTTTAAAAAATATGGTTATTTAGTTAAATGAACCAAATAAAAGCAACTATTACAGAGATTAAAAAACATCAAAATATTTCAGCTCTTAGCTTTAATGCTCTTGGTGTCAATATAAGTATGGTTGCACTTGAAATAAATGAAAACCTGAAAATTGGGACAGAAGTATATATAAAAGCCAAAGCTACAAACATCTCTTTGGCAAAAAACATAGAAAATCAAATAAGTATCTCAAATCAGCTTTTTGGTAAGGTTCAAGAAATTACAAATGGAATTCTCCTTTGTAGTGTAAAAATCAAAATAAAAGACACAATATTAGAGAGTATTATTACTCAAAATTCTGCTTCAAGAATGGACATTAAAAAAGGCGATAAAATTATTGCCCTCATAAAAGCAACCGACATTTCAGTAGCACAAATAGTAGGAGAAAATTAATGGGTGAACTAGATTTCGAACCATTTCTACTCTCTTTTAAACTCGCCGGCATTACAACTTTGATACTCTTTTTTATAGCCCTGCCCCTGAGTTGGTGGCTAAGTCAGACAAAAAGCCACTTTAAGCCGTTTATAGAAGCCGTTGTATCTCTACCGATAGTTTTACCACCCTCAGTAATTGGCTTTTATATACTCTTTGCCCTTTCACACAACTCACCTCTTGGTTCTTTTTTAGAAGATACTTTTGGTATAAAAATGGTTTTTACTTTTACAGGACTTGTTATTGCAAGTTGTTTTTATTCTTTCCCTTTTATGGTTCAACCACTCCAAGGAGGCTTTGAGTCTTTAAATAAAAATATGATTGAAGCCTCATACATAGCCGGTAAAAGTAAGTTTACAACACTTTTGCATGTGGCACTTCCAAACATAAAGCCGGCACTTTTAACTGCAACAATCATAACTTTTGCACATACGGTTGGAGAATTCGGTGTTGTTTTAATGGTCGGCGGTTCAATCCCGGGAGAAACTAAAGTAGCTTCTATTGCTATCTATGAAGCAGTTGAAGTCATGGACTATACTAACGCGCATATCTATAGTGTTATTATGCTTGCAATCAGCTTTTTAGTTCTGCTGAGTGTTTATTTATTTAACCACCACTACACTAAAAAAGCCGGAATAATCGTATGATTAAAATTTCGATTCAAAAACAGCTCCATGGAGCCAAGGCAGAGATGACTCTTGATATAGATGTCAGCATAAAAAAAGGTGAGTTTGTAGCGATAGCAGGAGAAAGCGGCAGTGGCAAAACAACACTTTTAAGAATTTTGGCCGGACTTGAAAATGCCAATGGGAAAATAGATGTTTTTGGAAAGCAATGGCTTAATGGAAAAATAAATAAAACTCCGCAAGAGCGAGGAATAGGCTTTGTATTTCAAGACTATGCTCTCTTTGCAAATATGAGTGTCGAGAAAAACTTACTTTTTGTAAACAAAGACAAAGACTTGGCTCAACATTTACTTGACTTAACCCAACTGAGCGAGCTTAAAAATCGCTATCCCAATACTCTAAGCGGTGGTCAAAAACAGCGTGTTGCCTTATGCCGTGCCTTTATGAATCGTCCAAAAGTTTTACTTATGGATGAGCCACTTTCAGCATTAGACCCTCTTATGAGAACAAAACTTCAACATGACATCTTAACTCTATACAAAGAGTTTGAGATGACAACAATCATGGTAAGTCATGACCCAAGTGAAATTTATCGCTTAGCACAAAGAGTTATTGTACTAAAACAAGGTGTTATTGCAAAAGATTCAACACCAAAAGAGGTGTTTTTAAAAACAAAAGGCAGTCAAAAGTTTACACTTCAAGGGGAACTTTTAGACATTATCAAAGCGGATGTGATTCATATAGCCATAGTAGCTATAGGACAACAAATTGTTGAAGTTATTTTGGATTCAAGCGAGGCACAATCATTTACAATCGGGCAAAGTGTGGCAGTGAGCACTAAAGCCTTTTCACCAATTATTTCTGCAATATAAGGAAAAAAACGATATGGACTTAACTCAGGGTATTATCAAACAACATATAGTTAAACTAGCGGTACCTGCAGTTGTAGGGTATTTTTTTCATACTATGTTTAATGTCACCGACACCTTTTTTGCCGGAACAATTTCCACACAGGCATTAGCAGCACTCTCTTTATCAGCTTCTGTTTTTTTTATGGTCCTAGCCATAGGTGTCGGAATGAGTGAGGCAGTGACTTCTTTAGTTGGAAATGCTTTAGGAGAAAAAGATTTACCTAAAGCACAGCATGTTACACTCAATTCTATCGCTTTTGCAATACTCTTATCCATACTTTTAAGTATCCTTGGCATATTAAGTGTCCCCTTTTTAATAGAGGCTCTAAGCGATCCCTCTTACGTTGCAGAAACACTTCGCTACATCAATCTTATTTTATATGGTGCTGTTTTTTTTGTAGGAGCTTTCTTTTTAAATGCACTCCTGAATGCCATAGGAGATACAAAGTCATTTCGGAATGTACTGATAGTCACTGCCTTTTTAAATATTATTTTGGACTATCTATTCATAAACTATTTTAAACTCGGAGTAAGTGCAATAGCATTGGCTACTGTAATAGCAGAAGCTATTACTATGTTCTACCTGTTATACAAAGTTAGAAAAACAAAATTATGGTGTGGGTTTCGAGCCTTTAGGTATGACCAAAAAATCATAATAAAACTTCTCAAACAAGGTTTTCCTCCAAGTGTCAACATGTTTATGATGGCATTTGGTATGTATGTAATCACTTATTTTGTAGCTCCTTTTGGTAAAGAGGCGGTTGCAGCATTCGGCATTGGAATGAGGATAGAACAGGTATTTCTCATGCCAATTATAGGCTTAAATATTGCCGCTCTAGCAATCATCTCCCAAAACAATGGGGCCAAAACCTACGGCCGCATTGCACCTACTCTGCAACTGGCTATTCGTTATGGATGGTTTATGAGTACGCTCGGAGTAATTTCTTTTTTCTTTTTTGCAGATTATTTTGCTTCATTTCTTAGCTCTGATATTAAAGTGATATCACAGACTGCACTTTATCTACGCATATCTGGACTTGCGTCTTATGGATTTGTAGTGATATTTATCTCTATAGCAATGCTTCAGGGGATTGCTAAACCAGCTGTTATTTTTCCCATAAGCGTATACAGACAAGTCATTGCACCTATCATCGTATTTATGATGTTATCAATGCTTGGTTTTGGAATATTTGCTATGTGGATAGGGCTTGATATAATTATTTTTTCATCAGCAATTTTTTTATGGTGGTATGGACAAAAACAATTGAGAATTTTAGATATATAATTCAGGATAATAATTATCTCAACAGGCAATTGCCTGTAAAAATATAAAAATTTTTATTTAACTTTTTCTAAATACTCACACTCAACAGTGTTTACTTTGATAGTATCACCTTCAAGAACATGATAAGGTACCTGAACAACCGCACCTGTCTCAAGTGTAGCAGGTTTTTTACTTCCGCTTGAAGTATCACCTTTGAAGTTTGGAGGAGTTTCTGTAATAACTAGCTCCATTGTCTCAGGGGCACTTACAGAGATAGCCTTACCTTTGAAGAAGATAATATCTACGTTGATTCCGTCTTTAAACCACTTAGAAGCATCATCACATTGCTCATAAGAAAGACCTAATTGCTCATAAGTTTCGTTATCCATAAACTGATACATGTCTCCATCATCATAAAGATACTGCATAGTTGTATAAGTTATTTCAGGAACTTCAAATTTATCGCCTGCATGCACAGTTTTGTCAACTACTTTTCCGTTTAAAAAACTTTTGATTTTCATACGAACAAATGCCGCACCTTTTCCCGGTTTAACATGTTGAAACTCTACCACTTTATATGGTACTTCACCTACAATCATACGAACATTTTTTTTGATATCACTCATGCCAACAGTTGCCATTAACGCACCTTTTTTAAATATAATTTCGGAATTTTACACTAAATGGACTTAGAATGTTATAATGCCATAGAATTTATGAACTATAGGACTTAACAAAACATGGAATTTACTTTAGATGCCACTTCAAAAAATGCTCGTACCTGCACAATAAAAACAGCCCATTCAACTATAAAAACTCCAGTATTTATGCCAGTAGGCACAGTTGGCAGCGTTAAGAGCCTTGATGTTACAGACGTAGTAGATATACTCGGAGCTGAGATAATTTTAGCAAATACTTACCACATGTATCTTCGTCCAGGAGACAAAACAGTAGCTAAGATGGGGAAACTTCACGGATTTACAAAGTATCCTAAAAGTTTTTTAACAGACAGTGGCGGTTTTCAGGCTTTTAGTCTTAGCGACATCTCCAAGGCATCAAAAGACGGGATAGAATTTCGTTCTCACATAGATGGTTCAAAACATTTTTTTACGCCTACAAAAGTTATAGATATTCAGAATAATCTTGGCTCTGACATCATGATGATTTTGGATGATTTAGTTGCACTTCCCGCTACACAGGAAAGAATCGCTTTAAGTATCGAGAGAACAACAGCTTGGGCGGAAGAATCAATAGAGTATTTTCGCTCTAACCAAACAAAAGGGATAGGCGTAGAACAAAATATTTTTGCCATTATCCAAGGCGGAACCGATAAAGCTTTTCGCACTAAAAGTGCAATTGAATTATGCGCGCTTGATTATGATGGTTTTGCTATTGGCGGACTTAGTGTAGGTGAGCTAAACGAAGAGATGTATAACACGGTTGAGCATACTGTGCAGTACATGCCAAAAGACAAACCCCGCTATTTGATGGGTGTTGGAACACCTGAAGATCTTATCGAAAACATAGAACGCGGTATCGATATGTTTGACTGTGTCATGCCAACTAGAAATGCCAGAAATGGGACACTTTTCACATCTTTTGGAAGGATAAATATAAAAGGTGCAAAGTTTAAAGAAGATGCAGAACCAATTGACCCAGAGTGCCAATGTATCACATGTAAAACTTATTCAAGAGCTTACTTAAACCACTTATTTCGTGCAAGAGAAATAACTTATTTTAGACTTGCAACTCTTCATAATCTCCACTATTATCTTAATCTCATGAAAGAGGTTCGAGAAGCTATACTTGAAGACAAGTTTGCTGAGTATAAAGCAGAGTTTTATAGAAAAAGAACTTCATAAAATTTTTGAAATTTAGCAAGAATTCTATAAATCGTTTTGTTCTTTTTTTAACTCTTGCTCGGCATACTTAATGTGTAAGTTTTGATCATAAAAGAATTGTACCAAATCACCGTCGAGTTCTTCATCTTTAACCATAAAGTCAATAATCTTCATTGCTTCACTGAGTTTTTTTGCATCCTTATAAGGACGGTCAAAAGCAGTCAGCGCTTCAAATATATCAGCCAATGCTAAAACACGAGATTCTAAAGTAAGCTGTTCTGCAGTTAAACCAAGAGGATACCCTTTTCCATTTAGTTTTTCATGGTGTCCGCCGGCTATTTGAG
>Ga0316206_1000545_pt1 | contig 47486 bp, 47 predicted proteins | sample 6monthpyrite_MG_FD_204942 | JGI IMG/M metagenome (GOLD analysis project Ga0316206, IMG submission 204942) | Microbial mat bacterial communities from mineral coupon in-situ incubated in ocean water Damariscotta River, Maine, United States -... | ecosystem: Environmental > Aquatic > Marine >...
GCTGCTTTTTAGCGCCCTGTCCCATGTGGTAATTCCGATCAGATGGGCAGTGCGATAAGCGACTCCGCTCAACTCTTGGTGGCCTCAATAAGGGGACAGAGCGCCAAAAAGCGGCGGTCTTTCCCCGAGGGAGATGTTCCTTAACAGGGCAACTGAGTATCGAGAAAAGCAATAAAACGAACGTCCGCTTCAGGGTGTTTTAAGACCTGTATCTACAGTCAATATTGTCAGGTTAACGCTAAAGCTATATTGAAATAGTCCAGATTAGGTTTTAGCTACTACATATAGAGAGTACTTCAGGTACCCTCTTTATTTTATATCGACAGAGCAGCTATTCCGGTCATCTGCTTTAAATCATGTTCAATGACAGAAATGCTTTCGTGTTATCAAGAACAGACTAGTTACAATGTTTGGAAAGTTTTTTTCTGCTGGTGGTCATGCGCTGTTCTTTTTCCGCCTGCGATAAATACTTAGTATTACCATCCTTATCTTTACTGCGAACCCGCCCGCTAGACTCCATCGTGATAAGGTTATCCCTCAGTTTTTTGCAATCCGCTAAACGTTGCTTCTTTTCGGCTTTGGTTTCTTTGGCTTCTTCTGGCTCATCGGTTTTTTTAGCTTTATCAGCCTCCGCTGTTTTAGCGTTATCATCTTTCTGGCCGGGGCGTTTATAGCTTGAGGTATCCTGCGGGGCATGTTGCTGCACATCGAGTGTTTCCGATGAGGTGTCTCGTGGACGATGCTGCCCATAATGTACTTTGCCCTCTGCATCTGTCCATTTATAAATGCCCGCAAAACAGGCTGAACTCATGAGTGCTATTATGCTGAAAAATGTAAGTTGACGAATTAATGGGTTAATTTTTAGCCAGGTTAAAGCCATAGGAATCTACTTTTTATTAGTGTTATTGCTTGATTTTATAGCAGATTTATCCAAATTAATATATTTCTGCCAGTTAAATCAACGATTCAATCGTTATATGGCAACATAATCTTTGCATATAGCAAATTGCTTGTTACTATTACGCCTCCTTAAAGTCAGTAATAAGTAAATGTTATGGCAGATCGACGACTAAAAGTATTTCATACGGTAGCCAAACTACTGAATTTTACCAAGGCGGCAGATGCACTGCATATGACCCAGCCTGCGGTAACTTTTCAAATTCGACAACTAGAAGAGTATTTTAATACTCGCTTATTTGATCGGACCCACAATCGAGTGAGCCTGACAGAAGCTGGCCAACGTGTTTACAGCTTTTCAGGGCGTATTTTTGAACTCTATGACGAAATGGAGCATGCAATTCGAGAAATGACAGGTGATGTCAGCGGTGTGGTGACTCTGGGTGCCAGCACAACGATTGCTGAGTATATGCTGCCATTTTTATTAGGTGATTTTAAAGCTAAAAACCCGGAAGTGAATATTCGCCTGAAAGTGTCGAATACGGACGGTATTGTTTCGATGGTTGAGAATAACGTTATCGATTTGGGTATTGTTGAAGCCTCGGTGAGTAATAAAAACTTACAGGTTGAAGTGTGTCGAATGGATCAGCTGGTAGCCATTGTGCCACCCAATCATCCATTAGCAAATTCTAGCGTGGTTTCGGCACAGGAAATTGTGAACCATCCGTTTATCTGTCGAGAGGAAGGTTCAGGTACGCGTGAAGTGATTGCAGAATATTTGCAGGAAACGGGTATTACGGGTGAGCCTAATATTTGTCTGGAACTTGGCAGCCCTGAATCCATTAAAAGTGCGGTAGAAGCTGGCATGGGAATGTCGATTATGTCCCAGTCGACGGTGCAAAAAGAAATTAAATTAAATACACTGGTCGCGATTCCACTTGATCCACCATTGGAACGTCCTTTCTCGTTTGTGCATCAACGTCATAAGTTTAAGGTCCGTGCGATGGAAGAGTTGTTGGTGTTTGCCAAGCAATATTGCGTGGACCACTCTGAATAGATCTTATGTACTCCCGTCTTAAATAATACTTTGCCGGGAGTCGTTAACGACTATATTAACGCCTCCTGGCTGTGGTTCTGATTGTTCTGTCATTATCACATCGTAACCAAATTTTTGGTATTTGAGCGGCCTTACACGCTATTGCAAAAAAATAGATAGATTTCGTCATGACGGGCTTTGTGTAAGGATCAGTTAAACCTGTTTGTGCGCTCTCATCCGCGTGACAAGCGCCCTCTCCATAAATTTCCTGTTACAATACAAACCATATTTAACCTGGAGAGTAACATTGATAATTTCATCAAGTTCCTTAGTGACATTATTTGAAGATCTTCCCGAGAAAGATCAAAACACACTGTTTGAATTTGCCGAATTTTTAAAATCTCGTGCGCCTGAGCCCGCATCTAAAGTGACTGAACCTTTAGGTATTCCCCGACCAGAGCAGGAGAGTGTAGTGGCAGCGATTAAACGATTGAAGAAAAATTACCCAATGATTTCTCAAAAAGAATTATTAAATGAAACATCGGAGTATATGATGCAGCACATGATGCAGGGAAAAGTGGCCGAGGATGTGATTAATGAGATGGAAGCGCTGTTTGAGAATAAGTACAAATCAAGTATGGGTACAGCTAAGTGATTGAAGTTTTACGCGGTTGGTACAAACACCATTTTTCAGATCCCCAGGCCGTTATACTGGCGCTGATGTTGATTTTCGGCGTTGCACTCATTGCCTTTATGGGAAATGTGCTGACCCCAGTTATTGCGGCAGTGGTGATAGCGTACGTGCTGGAAGGTGTGGTGCGTAAACTATGCTATTTAAAAATGCCGCGATTATTATCGGTCACTATTGTGGTGGTGGGCTTTGTTGTTTTACTACTGGTATTAATGTTGGGTTTATCACCGTTAATATCTAAACAGTTGGCGCAGTTTTTTTTAGAAGTGCCCAATATGTTAACTCAGGGGCAGAGCTTATTAACTAGCCTTCCAAAAGATTATCCCTTTATTTCCGAATTGCAAATTCAGGACATGGTATCGCACGTTAATACCGAGATAGCCTCGATCGGGCAGTTAGTGGTATCGCGCTCGTTGTCTTCTGTCGTTAATTTATTCTCGATCCTGGTTTATATGGTCGTCGTGCCACTGCTGGTGTTTTTCTTTTTAAAAGATAAGCAAACTATTTTACATTGGCTAAGCCGTTTTTTGCCACACGAAGATGGGTTGGCAACGCAAGTGTGGGAAGATGTAGACAAAAAAATCGGCAGCTATATTCGGGGTAAATTATTTGAAATTGTGGTGGTGGGGCTGGCTACTTATATACCACTGAAAATACTCGGGTTACAGTATGCGGCACTGCTTTGTCTGTTTGTGGGGCTGTCCGTTATTATTCCTTATGTCGGTGCAATTGCGATCACTATTCCTGTCGCACTGCTGGCTTATTTTCAATTTGGTTTGGGTTATGAGTTTCTGTATATTTTGTTAGCGTATCTTATCGTGCAGGTTCTAGATGGAAATTTATTGGTGCCTATCTTGTTTTCTGAAGCGGTAGATATGCACCCAGCCGCAATTATTATTGCAGTATTAGTGTTTGGTGCTTTGTGGGGTGTGTGGGGGGTATTCTTTGCTATTCCATTAGCCGCATTAATTCAGGCCGTTATCATCGCCTGGCCAGAAGAAGGCAGGGCGGAAACAAAATCAGAAAATAGTTAAGTAAAAATATACCCTGAAGTAAGTCCAGTAAATTGAACCAGTAAATTGACCCAGTAAATTGACCCAGTAAATTGACCTGGAACATAAAAATTAATGATGTTTTTTATAATGCTTTTTTTGACGCATTTTAAGTTTGCGTGACCACCAGATCCATAGGCCGCTCAACCCCAGTAAAATCATTAATATGGCACTGGCATCCATGATGTAAATGCCCCAGCTAGCACTAAAGAATCGTCCCGAATGTAAATCAAGAATAACCCGCTCTAAGCTTAAACCCTCACCACGAAAAGCCTGTTTTAATTGAGTGATTTTATCATCCGATAGTTCATCGGTATGGGCCCAGAGTGGTGTGGAATGAGGTGTGGAGCCAGGTGTGGAGTTAGGGACCGTTAATGTGTGTTTATGCCAGGTGGTGAAATCTTTATTGGAAAGATAGGTGTTGTTTTGTAAATCGAGCAGGGCAATTTTATTATCAAAGAGTGCGATTTTATTGATTGGGGATTCGCTCGTAATTACTACCAGTTCAATTAGCTCACCCTGGTTGTCGACCAGCAGTACAGAATATTCAAAGGCGATGGCGATTATGTCATCAGCCTTGATCACGCCCTGAAGCTTACCTTTGTGAGTGTAAAACGGTTTGCCGTTAAAAAAGAGTTGCTGATTCCACTGACTTATCCAAATCTCTTTAATCGTGTAATTTTCAGGTATGCCTTGCGGGTTTATATCATACCAGTCAAGAATAAAGTCAGCGTCAATGGAGGTTTCATCCAGTTTAAAGTCTTCTGTGTGATTGAGCATGATGCCAGTAACGGACAAAATGATCACCAGCATCAAAGCGACTAAACCAATGCGACGGTGCCATAAAAAAAACGCTATGGGTTTTTTGCGTCTGCTCATTTTTCTAATGCCGGTTGTTGAATGTTTATATTTAAGAGCAGGGCGATGCGTGCCAGTTTACGCAGTGCCCTTACTGAAAGGGTGGCACCAGAAATGCTATCAATGCGATCACTCAGTTGATTGTCTTTTATGAGTGATAGCTGGTTAAATTGTTTTGTAAAAAACGGGTAGCGCACTTCCCAGCCGCGACTCTCTTTGAAGATGAGTACTTTTAGTTGGGTAATTTTATTACTGTCGATAACAATGCCAACCGTAATGGGTTTTTCTTTACCAATTTCTTTAAGCACCCATACGCTACGTTGTCCCTGTTGCCAGAAACGTATTCGTCTATACTGGTTTTTGTGTTGCAGAATATGTTCTATATGTTGCTTCAGCTCGCCTTTTACCCATACAAAGCTGGGGTCTGGTACTTTCTCACTAAATGCCTGCGCAATAAATTCATCCGGTGCCTGATAAGTGCCTTTAGCATCGCTATTGAAACTGGCTAAAATTAACAAAGTGAAGAGTAGTTTATAAATCATCGGTGGATTTTATCAGGTGTTTGTATATTTTCCAGTGTTGAAAATCAATGCTAACTAAAATCATACTAATGAAAACTATTATGGCTTAAGTGCAGAAAAGGGAAGCACGTAATGTGCTTCCCAAATCTAATACAATGTGTCACCTGCATGGCTGAACAAGCCGACTTACAAAAGAGTCCTGTTACTAGAACTGGTAACCTAAGCCTAGATTGAAGCCATCGAAATTACCCGCGTCATTATTTTGCGCCTGGTAATCTGCCTTAAATACGACATCTTCATGGGGCCAGTAATTAAAGCCAATATCGGTTTGGGTTTTGTCGGTTGCACCATCGTCATTGGTCCAGTTATTCTGACGCGTGAACACCCCCCACTTACTGTTGATGCGGTAAGACGCTTCAACAATCGAGCCGTTTTGAGCATCTTTGCCGGTGTTGGTACCACCGTTAAAGTTAATGTCCCAGTTTGCATAAAGCGCACTTAAAGTAATACCAACAACCGTATATTTAACATGTGCTTCAAGCAGGGTGCCATCTTCGGCATCGCCAGCCGTGCCGGTTCCCTGTGAAAAATCGCTTTGATATTGTGCGGTGCCAGCGAGTTCTAAGCCGTTGATGCCCGTGTATTTAAGGCGAGCGGTATAAGCCAGGGAATCTGCTGGCGCATTTGATACTTTTTGTCTCGCACCTCTAATATCTCCGTCTGTACTAAATAGACCAGAATGTGCGGCTAAGTCATAGCTCAGCCCACTATCAGTATGGGCTGAGTACATGGCACCGGCTTCCCACCAGGTCGCGGGGATAATATTTTTTTCAACCGGATTGCGCTCTACACCATAAAAAGCAGGAGGTTCGTGAGTTTCATTGATACTGCCGACAGGAATTAAAAATAAACCCGCTTTGATATTCGCGTTATCGCTAATGTCAAATTCAAGGTAAGCCTGCTCTAGTTCAATTTCACCGTTTTTTCCGTCACCCGCGATAGAGTGCTCTAATTCCAGCTCCGAGAAGAAACGAATGTTGTCATTGAATTCATGCCCAAAGAATAAAACAAAACGATGAAAATCAATTTGTTTTTTGTCTTCAGTGTCAGATGAAATGTTGTTGTAATGTAATTCGCCATAACCGCCAATCGTGGTTTTACCAGAGCTGCCATGACCTGAGGCAGCTTGATTATTGCTTTGAGCTGGATTTTTCGAGCTAGTTTCCAGGCCAGTTTCCAGGCCAGCTAAAATTTCCTGATTTTCGGCTTTAAGGGCATCAATTTGTTTTTGTAAACTGTCCAGATCTGTTGCGTTAGCGCCGGATGACAAAAGGGTTGCAGCAAAGATTGTGCTGATTAGCGTTTTGCGTAAAGTCATGCTTAATACTCTCTGAAATTAATCTACTGCTTAAAAGAAGCGGGTAGGCTCTGTTGGATGTTTAATGTGAGGTTATTATATACAATCTAAATGCAAATGCAAATAATTCTCATGTAGATATGCAGTATCAGGTAAGTCGATTCCAGGTCCTTTACAAAATGCCTGTGGAATTTACCGCTGAGAAGCCGGTGTGGGGATATTATGTCTTTAGGGAAAAGAGTTAATTTTGCAGGCTTAGCGCCGCTGTCAGTACGGCTTCAATATGTCCCTTCACCCGTACATTTATCCATTGTTCACGCAAAATGCCTTTAGTATCTATCAGGAATGTACTGCGCACGATACCCATGTATTCTCGGCCGTAGTTTTTCTTCAGTTGAATGACGTCAAATAGTTTGCAGACGATTTCATCTGGATCAGAGAGTAACTCAAAAGGGAATTCATGCTTGTTTTTAAAGTTGGTATGCACCCGCACTGAATCACGGGATACGCCAAGCACCGCCGTATTAGCGTGTTGAAACTGGCTATAATGATCTCGAAAATCCTGGCCTTCCTGAGTGCAGCCGGGGGTGTTGTCTTTCGGGTAAAAATATATGATTAAATTCTGGCCGCTAAAATCTTGCAGGCTGAGAGTTTGCTCGCCTGTTGCATCTGCACTAAAGGTAGGCGCTTTTTTATTTAAAACGAGTGGCATTGTAATCCCGGAATATTTTTTTTGAGTCTTTAGGTTAAGGTTTACTGTAATGTACCTTATGCGGCGGGTTTAAATTCCACATCCATACTGAGTTCATCGCATAGTGCGCCGAAATCGACTTCAAGCTGTGCCACATCATGTTCGTTCGGAATATCGACTAGCATATTGACTGTAAACATGGGCGTGCCGGTGTGGGGTGCGTGGCTACTGTCAGTTTGTAAATTCACGATATTAATATTGTGTTGAGAGAGGTAGCGCGCGAGCTTGTGTACGATGCCCGGGTTGTCCATACCTTGCACAGTGATTTTATAATTGATGTGCTCGTCGTTGTTGCTACGGCTAGACGTAGGTTTAATTAATATATGTAAATTAAGTTTTTTGGCCAGTGTTTCTTGTTGTTGCTTGAGTGAATCAATAGATGCCGTGTTACCAGTGACTAATAACATAACCGCAAATTCGCCGCCGAGTACACTCATACGACTGTCTTCAACATTTAAGCTGGTGTTAAGTAAAACTTCAGTAAGTTCATTTACAATACCGGGACGATCTGCTCCGACAGCGGTGATAACGATTGACTGGTTCATTTTTATCTCGCTAATGATTTTTAGTTTTTTGGGTTAAGAATAGTGTAACGCTTTTGGTTAATTGTAGTCATAAAAATTATACTTAAATGGCGTTGGTGGCTTTTTAAGCATCTCTAATTTGCTTTATTTTAATTTACCTTCCCCAGGCGGAGCCTGCGGTAATATACCAAATCGTATCATCCGGCCCGCGGGCAATATCAATTCCCATATCAAAACCGTAACGGCGTGCTATATGATAACGAAATCCTAAACCTTGTGTTGTTTGAGTGGACGCATCGGTAAAAGTACGACTGCTGTTGCTGGCACGACCGGCGCCGATAAAGCCGACTACGCTCCAGCGAGAATCCATCAGCCAGCTTAATTCAGTTTCAGCTACACCGACGAAGTTTCCCTGATAACGCATAGCGGGAATGCCACGCAGTTTGATTGAGGGCGTAGCGAAGGGGGGTAAAATGTTTTCACTGTCAGCGTATTCACTATTCAGTCTTAACCCGGCTCGCCAGTGTTGGGATAGGGGCCAGTAATTCAAGCCTTTAAAACTCACCAGTTCATAATCGATATCACTTCCAAAGCTTTCCCGATACCACAATTGCTCAAGGCTATATTGATAGCCTTGAGTTGGTGAAAAGACATTGTCACGGTTATCAAATTCTAAATTAATGCCGAAAGCAGAGGTGGTGATATTAGCAGGGAACAGTTCTTTAACCGCATCAACAAATTTAGGAGGTAATACGTTGTTTAAATCACCGTTAAAGCGGGGGGTGATTTGTGCGTTGACATAGCGTTGTGAAGCGCCTAAAAAAAAGTTGCTGGAAGCGAGTTTAAATTTAAGTGTTTGAAAAATGCCAGAGGCTTTTGTGTTAAGTTCAATCGAGCGAGGCAGTTTTGTATCGCCTGAGCCAAAAAAATCCAGGTTTACATCACCATAACCCGCACCACCCAGATAGCGAATGCTTCCCTGCTTAAAAAAACCCATGTGTCCGCCGCCGGCAAACCAGGATTTATTCCCGGTGGCGGCTACTGCGCCAACCGATACACTCGGAGGAAGCAAATGTCGCGCAGCACCGCTATCAGCTTTTTTCATGGCGGCTAATCGCTTTTCTTTTTCGGCTTCAGTTTCATGAAAAAATAACCCCATCATGCCCAGCCCCCCCTCGACTGCCGGGTCGGTAATAATAATGGGCACCGGTAAAAAACCGTAAGCGTTTTCAGATAAATAATTTGACGCATCAAAGCGCCCGTCGAGCATATCAATAAATTGTGATTGACTGTTTTGACAATAAGAAGCGGTGCTTAAAAATATTAACGAGAAAAATAAATACAATGATTTCATATCAAAAAGGTTAGTCTCATAAAAAACAATAATTAAATAAAGTGTCAATTCAAGCCGCATTGAGTGACGGCGAAAACTCAATGTAACGGTGCAGTAATCTTAATTCTCGTGTTAAACAATGTGTGGACATAAATGGATTTCAACAAAAAATGATTAACGTCGGCGAGCGCCTCCCCTTGAAGCATTACCGCGGATTTGATTGAATTGCTGATTGCGCTGCATACCTTGTTGACGCGACTGATAACTGCGCTGTAGTTGTTGCTGATTATTACCGCCCCGATTATAGGTTGACGGTCGTTGAGAGGGCCTTTGGGAAGGCTGTTGTGTTGGGCGTTGCGCTGGTTTTTGAGAGGGTCGCTGCGATTGCCAGCCATTATTACTGCGGCTCTGCCAGCCATCGCCGGTTTTGCGATGCAGGTTACCCTGCTGGTCGGTATAAATATTATTTGCACGGTCAGTTGCCGGGCGCGCTTTGGGCTGGCCTGTGGCTGGGGCAGTGCGCGCAACATTGCGAGGGTTTTTATATAAATTCTGGGTGCCTGGGCGCGGCTGTTTAACCGGGGTTCCACCAGGTTTATGGCTGGGTTTATGGCTGGGTTTATGGCCCGGTCGGTTAACTGGGCGAGTAACCGGTTGAATAACCGGGCGATATCCCGAATGAATTCCCCTTCGATAGCCATGATAGTAAGCGCGACGATAGCCATAATAATGATAAGGTCCCCACCAGCCACCGTGGTACCAACCACCGTAACCCATAGTAAAGGTAAATGGGCCAGTGCTGTAACTCACTCCAAGGCCCCAACCCATATATGGGTTCCAGCGCGCATGATAGCCCCAGGTTGCCGGGTAAGGATAGTATATGTGGTGGTGATACCAGCCCGGGTAGTAGTAACCCGTGCCATAAACAATGGTCGAACCATAGATATAGGTGTAGGTATAGCCGGGTGTGTAACCCACATAAACAACTTGTGGTTCGGCCTTGTAAATTTTAACAAAGGTAATGTTGTACATAGGTGAGTCGGCGGGAATGGTGTAAATTTCATCGGGCACTGAAGTGGCGATGGTCCATTTTCCCATGGGTGAAGTCGCGGCAAACCACACCGCATTGTCAACGGCATAATATAAGTTGTGAGAAACTTTAATCACCGGGATCGCTGTGTTGACGGCATAACTTAAGGCGGTGCTGAGTATGGGCTTAAAAATCGGCTCGCCGTCATACTCAACCGTTAAATTTGCGAGGCTGCGGTCAATGGCGGCGGTTTGCGGAATCTGTGCATCGAGCACCGCGGCTTGAGCAACGTCGGTGCCCGGCACGGCATAAAGCACCGTTGCCATATTTGAGTCTTCGGGAATTTTTGCAAAGTCTGTAGGTAGTGATTCACCCGCGACATATTTCCAGGGCCCCTGCATTTTGTCGCTGATGTACCAGCGACCAGCCAGTAAAACATAATATTTTTGCTGACTGATTTCCAATAAAACATCGCTTTCGGTGTTGCTCATATAGAGTAAATTTTGCACGCCATTGATGGGTTTAAATTCGGCTTTGCCAGTAGTGGAAATCAACTCAGCAGGTTGTGTCCGAATAATGATTTTAGGCGGTGGCCCTGATTTTTTATCGAGGTCATCTGCTTTTTCTGAGGTTTTTTTCTGAGACTCATTTTCTGGTGATTCGGGTTCCAGGTCAGAAATTGCTCTAGGCACTGATTCAGCAATACTCCAGTCGACAGTTAAATCACTCGCGGTATACCAGACTTTTTTATCCGCATTTAAATAATAACGTTTTTCCGTTGGGCTAAATATAATAGTGAAGGGGGTGTTTACAATTCGTTTTAAACTGCGTTGGGGAACATCTTGTAGTTTGGGTTCGCCATCAATGCTAACTAAAATTGCAGGCTCTTCTAAAAATATAATTTCGGGTGGCGCCGTGTTTATTTTCTTGGAAGCATTAACGCGTTGGTCTTCGAGTTTTACGCTTGCCAGGATTTGTGCCATCGAAATTTGTAAATTCCACCTGGGCATTTCCTGTTCTAATAAAGTTTTGAATTTGCTGAGGTTTTTATCACCCGCTTCGGGGATGCGCACATGGGTTATGTTTACATTTGCAATAGTGGCGGTGTGATCGTCTCGGTCGATTTGCAACTGTGCGTTAAACCAGATAGCACCGAACACGGGTTTGTCTGAGCCTTTGAGTTCGATGGAAACTGCGGCACGGGCTTTTAACCGGTTGTCCTTTAATGACTCGGGTTGTGGTTGGTAGACGATGACCACGCCCTTATCGGTTTTGATTTCCTGCGGCCACTGGCTTTTTGTGTTTTGCTCAGCACTCGATTGAGTGTTGGCCTGATTATCAACTTGGGTATCAACTTGGGTATCCGCATGTGCGCTAAGAAATAATGTCGCCCACATAATGCAAAAGGTAAATAAACTATTTTTTAACATTTATAAGGTGACCTTATCAATTTTCGTAAATTATGGTTGAAACAGTAAAAATGAGTGCGCAGTGATATTAAAACATCAAACCAATATCAAAACGGAAACTGGTAAATGAAGGGGTGCTGTTTGCACGGCTAAAGTCTATCCATTTTTTACCGGCACTTAGTCTTAAGAAGAGATTATCTTTCACGTCAAAACGAAAACCGGCACTGGCGCCATAAGTAAATTCGGTGGTCGTAAAGGTGGGTTGGAAAGTGTTACAGATATATCCCCAGAAAGGGTCGTACCAGCAAACAGTTTCTGGCGGGCCACTCGCGATATTACTGTCAACAAAAGTCCAGCCGGCAGATGCACCCACGAAAGGTGTAAAACGTTTGGCAGAAAAATGATAGATGCCGGTAAACATCATGCTATTCGTAAATAGCGTTCCCGAAACCTGTTCAGTGCTATTGTCATCCAGTACACGGGTTCCGGAATAACCGACATCATTCCAGTTAAGGTCAAAATCCAGTGCCCAGTGTTCATCAAAGTTGTAGCCTACTCCAAAGCCAAACATCCATTCTTCATTAAGTTTGGCTTGTGCACCACCATCAAATTCGATGTCTTTTGATTCGAGGTAGTTAGTTTGAAAAGTCACTTCCCAGCGATCCTTACGATCACTTAATGACATAATATCAGCGGCAAAAGCAGGGGATAAAAAACACACAAGCAATAAATAAGTTGACAGATAGGGTAAAGGTTTTTTTAGAAATAAATTCATTTTAAGTTGCCTGTAATGCGGGTTTCAAATGTGTTTTTAATGGGGGTGAAGTTGCGCAAGTCGTGGGTTGTGAGTATACCCTAAGTCTGTTGAAAGAAAAATTATGACTATTCAACTTTTTGATCTGTCATTGTGGTCTATCAGGATCGGCAGAATACTTAAAAATTGCTGGGTAGACATTACAATAGAATAATCTTAATATTCTATTTATCTGATTCTAATTAATGTGGGCTAATGCTATTGGTGCACTTGCCGCAGCATTAGAAAACAACTTCAAATAATGCGTAATTTCACATTAGGCAAAGGGTTTCAAATGTTGATGAGTTTAACGAAAAAAATATTCACATTATCGTTTACGATTTTACTGTTTTCATGCAGTAATGTAAAAAGTACATACGATTATGATAAGAGTGTCGATTTTGCCGGGATAAAAACCTACCAGTGGGATACACAACCATCGGCGGCTTTTAGCCATGCCAACCCATTAGTTGCCAAACGAATAGTAAAGGCGATTGAAGAAAATCTTAAAATAAAAGGTTTAGTGGCGGCTGATGCCGGGGATATTAAAATCAGTTATCAGGTGAATTTCGAGAAAAAACTCAGCAGCAGTAATGTGTCAGGCGCTGTGGGCATGAGTGTGGGGCGCTATAACAGAGGTAATATCAGTGTCAGCAGTGGTAACTCGATACGCGAGACGACGGAAGGCACATTGATGATTGATCTCGTGTCAGTGGCGGGTAACAGTTTAATTTGGCGCTCAACGACGACTAAGCCGGTGTCTGGACGTGATGCGAGTCCGCAGGAATCTGAGAAAAGAATCGGTCAGTTGATTCACGGCGTATTTGAAAATTTCCCTCCTAAAAAGCAACAATAAACGATGTGGGAAATGCCCGGTATTGAATAATGCAAAAAATGTACATAAACAAAGCACTTATATTCAGCTTGGTATTCAGTTTGGCTTGTAAATAAAGTCCCTACAAAGTACTATTTCCGGCTTGATTTAGCCGACCTGTAAGTCTCTATTACAAGTCGGTATTTCCTCTAATTTCATAAAGGCAACAACATGTTTCGTGGCAGTATGGTGGCATTGGTAACGCCTATGCACCCTGATGGGGCGGTCGACTTTGAGAGCTTGGGTCAGCTGGTTGAATTTCACATTGAAAATGGTACCAGCGCGATTGTGTCAATGGGCACCACGGGTGAGTCGGCGACCTTAAATGAAAAAGAGCACTGTGAAGTGATTCGTCGCACGGTGGAGCTGGCTAATAATCGTATTCCTGTTATTGCGGGTACGGGCGCTAATTCCACTACAGAAGCCATCATTCTGACTAAATGTGCGATGCAGGCCGGCGCTGATGCCTGTTTGCTGGTGACGCCCTATTACAATAAACCGACTCAGGAAGGTTTATATCTGCATCACAAGCTAATAGCCGAAACCGTGCCGGTGCCGCAGATTCTTTATAATGTGCCCGGACGTACGGCATGCGATATGCTGCCGAAGACCATCGCACGCCTGGCCAAAGTGTCTAATATTATCGGGGTAAAGGAAGCCACGGGCGATTTGTCGCGACTGACTCAAATTCGAGAGCTGTGTGGCGATAACTTCGATATTTTCTCAGGCGATGATGATACCGGTACCGAGTTTATGTTGCAGGGCGGAGATGGTGTTATTTCGGTCACCAACAATGTCGCACCCAAAGCGATGGCGCAGATGTGTGAAGCTGCACTGGCGGGAAATCGCGAAAAAGCGCTGGAACTTAATCAGCCCTTAACCGGTCTGCATAACGACCTGTTTGTTGAGGCTAATCCCATTCCGGTAAAATGGGCTTTAACTGAAATGGGTAAAATACCTGCGGGCATTCGTTTACCACTAACCCCATTATCTGAGCAATATCATGAAACACTGCGTGCGGCGATGCGCCAAGCGGGTGTACTGTAAATTATGTATATGAAGTTCTTAATGAAAAATATTTTGATTAAAAAAACAGCTGCAATGTTTGTAGCATCAACTTTAATGCTAGGAGCCCTTGCAGGTTGTAGCTCAGATGGCGACGAAAAGCCTGAATATATGAATGCAGCATCTGTTAAAGGTTTAGAGATACCGCCGAAACTCAGTATTCCAGATACTCAGGGGGCACTGCGTCTGCCCGAGCCATCGGCTGCGAACAAGACATCTAGTACAAGTGCAGTCATTGCGCCGGTGTTCAGTGGATTTGAACTGAAAAGTGATTCGCGTCTTTACTGGTTAGAAATTGATTTGCCGGTTAAAGAAGTCTGGGCAACGCTACCGAAATTTTTAGCCACTGAAGGCATGGAAGTTGATCGAGTTGAAAAGCTGCTGGGCTTTATTGATACCGCCTGGATGAATGAATATAAAGTGACTTATAATTCAGAAGGATCATCAAGCAGCTGGTTTAGTGGTTTTTCTCCAGACTATAAGGATCGTTTTAGAATTCGAGTGGAAGCGATTCAGGGCACCAATAAAACGCGACTGTTTGTCAGTCATCGTGGCTTACAGATAAGTGTCGCGAGTGATGTATCGCAATGGACGCAACGTGAAACAGAACCATTTTTAGAGCGCGAGATTCTTTACCGTTATATGCTGTTTAGTGGTATCGCTAAAAGTGGTGCAACGCAATTATTGTCGGCTTATAACAGCTATCAACCGCGTGTTGACCGCATTAGTGATACCTCTAGCGAGTTTAGTGTGAAGGGTGAAGCGGATACTATCTGGACGCGTTTACAAATTGCCATGGATCGCCTCGGTGTGGATATTGTGAAAAGTGACAAAGCCACAAGAACCCTGAGCGTGCTGGTCGGTAATTTAAACCTTGAAGAGAAACCGCCAGAAGATGAAAGCGGTTGGTTTAGTGGTTTATTCAGCGGTAAAGAAGTCGTTGTTGATGAAGACGAAGGATACGTTGAGGACACCAATGATTATAAAAAACAGGATGCTAAAGTAGCACCTGAAGATCGGATCGCACTACAGCTGCAGCAAATTGTGGGTAACACATCCAGTAAAATAAAAATAAGCAATAAGGATGGCAGTGCGATAAGCGGAAAGCTTGCCTTTTTGTTTCGTGATGGCCTGCTAAATCAACTCAAATAAATATAATGCTATTAACTTAATACCTGTGCTTAGGGTTTTAAACTCTTTGCAGCAGGCATTAAATCAATATTTTAAGCCGGGTATCCTGGCTACTTTCAGCAGAAAATTAATCTATAATTATTTTATGTTTTTACTCAAGAGATTCTCAGTATGAAAAAAATATTTTTCCTGTTTGCTTTGCTTCTTAGCTCTTTTAGTTTAATGGCAGATGCTTTTTTTGATGGTGTTAAAGCGCAAAAAATTAATTCTACGGTTTATGTAGTTCATGGCCCTCGTGAATTACCCAATGCGGCCAATCGCGGGTTTATGAATAACCCGGCATTTATTGTTGCCGATAAAAGCGTCATAGTGGTTGACCCGGGTTCAAGCCAGCAAGCCGGCGCTATGTTATTGCGAGAAATTGAAAAAGTAACAGACAAACCCGTATCACATATTTTCAATACTCACATACACGGAGATCACTGGTTAGCTAATGACATTATTAAACGGAGTTACCCAAAGGTTGAAATTATAGCCGATCCGAGAATGATTAAAAAAGCTAAAGCCGGTGCAGCGCAATCATGGATAGATACCATGATGAAGTTAACTGAGGGTGCTACCAGAGGTACAAAAATCGCTTATCCTGATACAGCAGTGAGCGATGGTAAACAGTTAAAAATTGCCGGCTTAACCTTTAATATTCACACCATTGGTATTTCGCATAGTGATTCGGATATTATGATTGAGTATGTTGAAGGCTCAACTTTTTTCACGGGTGATAATGTTGGTTATTTAAGAATTTTACGGATGAGTGACGGTAGTTTCCGTGATGTGATTAAGGCCCTGGATCGTGCGATTAGTGTGAAGCAACAGTTTTATGTTCCTGGTCATGGCCCGACGGGTGATGTAAAGATAGCCCAGTTGCAACGTGAGTATTTTAATACGTTATATACACAAGTTGAAAAGTATTACGAAGCTGGCCTGGAAGATTTTGAAATGAAGCCCAAAATTGAAGCGGCACTGAGTAAATTTAAAGGCTGGTCCGGTTTTAATGATGAGTTAGGTAAGCATATTAGTCTGGCAAAGCTGGAAGTGGAAAAAGCGGAGTTTGAGTAAATCTCTCTCTAATCTCCCTCTAATCTCCCTGGCCCCTCTTTTCCACGAGGGGAGTTCAGCGGTTAGCCTCCCCCTTAGCAAAAGGGGGATTGAGGGGGATTTATTCCAGTGTAAATTGAATCGACATAAAGCTTAAAGAAAAACCTTAAGCATCCTTATCATGTTCAATCAACGCATAAGCTGAATGATTATGAATCGACTCAAAGTTTTCAGATTCTAACGTGTAAGAACGAATGCGATCATCGGTATTTAAACGGGCTGCAACATCGCGCACCATGTCTTCTACAAATTTTGGATTATCATAAGCGCGTTCGGTGACAACTTTTTCATCCGGACGTTTTAGCAACCCAAACAGTTCACAAGACGCTTCCTGCTCAACAATATCGATTAAATCTTCAATCCAGATAAAATCATCCGCTTTTACATTAACGGTAACGTGTGAGCGCTGGTTGTGTGCACCGTATTCTGAAATTTTCTTGGAGCAGGGGCACAAGCTGGTAACCGGCACAACGACTTTTACAGTCACTGAGTTTTTACCCTCAGTTCGGTCACCATAAAAAGTGACCTCATAATCCAGTAAGCTTTGAACGCCTGATGCGGGAGCCGTTTTATTAACAAAATAAGTAAAGCTCATTTCGATGTGGCCATTATCTGCATCCAGCTTTTCCGTCATTTCTGACAGCATGGTGCGTAATGTTTTAACCGTGATTTCGTGGTCGTGGCTATTTAAAATTTCCACAAAGCGTGACATGTGAGTGCCTTTAAAATTATGCGGTAAATCCACATACATATTAAAGTTGGCTACGGTGTGTTGCACGTGTCCGGAGCGATCTTTTACCTGCACCGGATGACGAATGTCTTTTATGCCGACTTTATTAATTGCTATATGACGTTTGTCCTGGCTATTTTGTACATCGGGCATTGTCGTGGTGGCATCGGTCATTGTTTTTTCTTCGCTTCGCTATTCGCTGTAGGTAACACAGGCGCGTTCGGTTTCCCACAGGGTGAGGGAGCTGACGCGCAGAGTGTTGCTGTTAAGTTTTTTACCAATTTCCTGAAATATCCAGGCGGCCATGTTTTCCGCAGTGGGATTAATCTCTGTGAAGGGCTCAATCTCATTTAAGTAGCGGTGGTCCAGCCGGTCACACACATCATTAGTGGCCTTTTTCATGGCTTTAAAATCAATCGCCATACCCACATTATCGAGTTGGCTGGACTCTAATTCCAGCTCAACTTTCCAGTTATGTCCATGCATACGGCTACAGGCTCCGGGATAATCTCGAAGGGTATGAGCCGACGCAAAATCGGTGACAATTTTCAGGGTGTATTTAGCTGGCATATCAGGTTTGGGATTATATATGAAAAAGGGCTGGTAAAAACCGCATGATTTTATCGGTTTTTCGTATTATTAGCAAACGCTTATGGCTCAGTGCCCAGAACGAAGGCCTCGTAACTCTGGTTAGTGCTCTCTTCTGTGTTATTTAAAGAGAGGCATTTAAATTGACTGGATCGAGTTAAGGATGCCGGCGGCATCCAGCCCACATTCAGCCAGTAATTGACTGGTTGCGCCGTGTTCAACAAAACGATCCGGCAAACCTAAGTTGATAACCCGGTTGCTCAGCCCGTTGGCTAACAGCCATTCATTCACAGCGCTGCCCGCGCCACCCGCAACGACATTTTCTTCAATCGTCACAATAAGCTCATGGGAAGCGGCGATGGTTTGCAGCATGTCAGTGTCTAAAGGCTTAACAAAACGCATATTCACGACTGTGGCATCCATTTCCTGTGCCGCGATTAATGATGCACTTAACATACTACCAAAGGCCAGTAGGGCAACTTTTTGACCTTGTCGGCGAATTTCGGCTTTGCCAATTTCAATGACTTTAAATTTGGGATCAATTTCTGCGCCGGGTCCCTGCCCACGAGGGTAGCGTACCGCGGCCGGTCCGTTGTGTTGGTATCCGGTGGTGAGCATTTGGCGACACTCATTCTCATCGGATGGCGTCATAATCAGCATATTAGGTACGCAGCGCAAATAGCTTAAATCCAGGTTTCCAGCATGGGTGGGGCCATCGGCACCCACTAGTCCGGCCCGGTCGATAGCAAATAGCACGGGCAAATTTTGAATGGCGACATCGTGCACCAGTTGATCATAGGCGCGTTGTAAAAAGGTGGAGTAAATGGCGACTACCGGTTTAGCCATCTCGCAGGCCATGCCCGCAGCCAGGGTGACCGCGTGTTGCTCGGCAATGCCAACATCATGATAGCGCGCAGGGAATTTCTCAGAAAACTCAACCAGTCCGGAGCCTTCGCACATCGCGGGGGTGATAGCGACCAGTCTCTCATCTTTTGCTGCCATGTCGCATACCCAGTCTGAAAATACCTGTGTGTAGGTGGGTTTGCTGGAGGAGGGGTCGAGTTTATTACCGGTTTCCGGGTCGAAACTACCGAGGCCGTGATAGAGGCAGGGGTTGTCTTCGGCGGGTTTATATCCCTTGCCTTTTTTGGTGATTACATGCAATAAGATTGGGCCAGACTGGGCGCGCAAGTTTTTCAGCATGGTAATGAGTGTCGGAATATCATGCCCATCAACCGGGCCGTAATAGTTAAAGCCCAGCTCTTCAAACAGGGTGCCGGGCATCATCATGCCTTTAACGTGTTCTTCGGTACGTTGCGCTAAATCCCACATGGAAATCTTTTCCAGCACCCGTTTTGATCCACTGCGCATGGTGGAGTACATTTTACCCGACATGATTTTCGACAGGTGTTTAGACAGTGCGCCGACATTGGGTGAAATTGACATTTCATTGTCATTTAATATCACCAGCAAATCGGTATCGGTATCGCCGCCGTGATTCAGTGCCTCAAAAGCCATTCCCGCTGACATTGCACCATCACCAATGACCGCGACGGTTTTCTGCAAGCTACCGCGTAATTTTGCCGCCATGCTCATGCCCAGCGCAGCACTAATTGAGGTACTGGAATGCCCCACTCCAAAGGTGTCATAAGGGCTTTCGCTACGTTTAGGAAAACCAGCCAGGCCACCGCACTGGCGAATGCTGCTCATCTGTTCGCGTCGCCCGGTAATAATTTTGTGGGGGTAGGACTGGTGTCCCACATCCCATACCAGTTTGTCATCCGGTGTATTGTAAACGTAGTGTAAGGCCAGTGTGAGCTCAACTGTGCCGAGTCCGGCAGATAGATGCCCACCGGTTTGAGCCACAGACTGAACCACAAACTGGCGCAGCTCATCTGCCAGCTGTTTTAAGCGGGGTTCAGGCAGGGCGCGTACATCGTCCGGTGATGAGATGGTTTTCAACAGTGAGAACTGATTATCGAGTTCAGTCATTTATTAAATTAATATTCCTAGTGTCCGCGTTCAATTATATAAGCGGAAAGCTGTCGTAAAACATCGGCTGATTCATCAAAAATATCCAGCGCTTTAATCGCCTGCTGATGTAATTCCAGTGCTCTTTCGGTTGCGCCTTCCAACCCCAGTAAGGCGGGGTAAGTGGGCTTGTTTTGTTGTTCATCCGAGCCCTGTGGTTTACCCAGAGTTTCGGTGTCGGCGGTGACATCTAATATATCATCGTGTATTTGAAAGGCCAGGCCCACGCAGCGTGCGTAGGTATCTAAAGCTTCGAGTTTAGTCGCTTGAATATTCGGACTGCACATTGCACCCAATAATACACTGGCGCGAATCAGTGCGCCGGTTTTTAGCAGGTGCATATTTTCGAGTTGATCTAAATTTAGTGATTTACCCACCGCCTCAAGATCAATGGCCTGTCCCCCTGCCATGCCGACTGAGCCACTGGCTTGTGCCAGTAGCTTAATCATTTCAATGCGGCTGCCCGGGCTGGTTTGCATGGTTTCATCAGAGGCTAGTACTTCGAAGGCAAAGGCTTGCAGAGCATCACCAGCCAATATGGCCGTGGCATCGTCGAATTTCTTGTGACAGGTGGGCCGACCACGGCGTAAATCGTCGTTGTCCATGGCGGGCAGGTCATCGTGAATTAGCGAATAGGCGTGAATAATTTCCACTGCACAGGCGCAGGCATCCAGTTCACACAGCTCAACATTCAGTGCCTGACCCGCCGCATACACCAGCACCGGGCGCACCCGTTTGCCTCCTCCGCCAATGACGGAATAGCGCATGGCGTGCTGAAGTCGGGCTTCAGGGCCATCTGGTGCGGGTAACCAAAGGTTCAGGTGATGGTCTACCCGCCCGCAATATTCTTTCAGTAAGGCTTTAAACTGTGAATCGTCTGGCATTCTTAAATAGTCAGTCTTTATTGGTCAATCTCGAAGGGTTTTTCCAACAGTTCACCATTTTTTTCAATAAGTTGGGTGACTTTCTGTTCGGCATTGCTCAGCGCCTGCTGGCAGTCGGCCGCCAGAGAAATGCCCTTCTCAAAGTGTTTGAGCGCATCTTCCAGTGGCAGATCGCCTTGCTCCATGTCCTCAACCAGCTCTTCAAGCTGTGACATGGCTTTTTCGAAATTAATAGGTGATTTACGTGCCATAAAAGATTTCATAATGGTTAGATTTAGACCGCATATATTACTGGTTTCAAAGGCGTTGTGCCAGTTGTAGTGGAGGAGTTTATTTAATGCGCTGGCGCAGGCTGCAAATTGCGCCTGAGTTTGCGGCGATGTGGTCATCGTCAAAATATAGACTTGAGTACATGTTGGATATCAGTGATGACGAGCTGATGCTGAATTTCATGGCTACAGGTTTAATGAGGATGAAGCTGCTTAAAGCGGGTTTATGGTCTTCTTAAGGTAAGCGAATATTTATTTCTACACGCCTTAACAAAACGTTAACAATTCTGACGTATCTTGTGCCGCAGTTGATTAATCGCTCTAAATGGTGTCCCAGAAATGCGTAGTATTTTTATATTTGTTTTAATGTCTTTATTCTTTATGCAAACAGTGCAGGCTGATGATGTGCTATTTCGTATGCACGGTTCTAACACGATTGGAGCCAAACTAGCCCCGGCATTAGTGCGTGGCTGGTTATTTCAAAACGGATACACTCAGATACAGAGTATTGAGAATGCGAGAGAAGAAATTAATATTGTTAGCCGTAATCAAGCCGGCGTAAAAAAAATAATTGAAATTAAATCGCATGGCTCCGGAACGTCTTTTAAGGCGCTTAAAAAAGGCCTTGCGGATATTGGCATGTCATCACGGCCCATTAAACAAAAAGAAAATAATAAATTAAAACAGTTTGGTGAAATGAGCAGGCAAGGTGTGGAATTTGTGCTCGGACTTGATGGCATTGCGGTGATTGTTAATCCGCAAAATCCGCTTTCACAGTTGGATAAAGTGATCGTGAAGAAAATTTTCACGGGTGAAATTACGCATTGGAATGAAGTGGATAAAAACCTGACTGGCAAAATTCAGGTTTATGCCAGAGATAATAAATCCGGCACCTTTGATACGTTTAAAGCCTTAGTAATGGGTAAAAAGGTATCGCTGATTAAAACGGCTGTGCGTTATGAATCGAACGATAAACTATCTGATGATGTGTCGAGTGATAAATTTGGAATTGGTTTTGTCGGTCTGCCTTCTGTGCGAAATGCAAAACCACTGGCGGTTTCGGAGCCGGGAACGCAGGCTAAAAAGCCGGAAAAATTTGATGTGGCAACTGAAGATTATGCACTGGCCCGGCGCTTGTTTTTATATGCGCCGGAGATTAATTCCAATGTCTATGCTAAATCATTTATGCGTTTTGCTGAGTCGGAATTGGGTCAGAAAATAGTCGATGCAAATGGTTTTATTTCGCAGAATTTAAAGCTCAAGCCAATAACACCGGATTCACGGTTTCCAGCTGAATATTTAAAATTAACCGAAGATGGTTTGCGTCTGTCATTGAATTTCAGATTCAAAAAAGGCACAACTAAACCCGATAACAAAGCCATGCGTGACATTAGCCGACTGGTAGAGTTTTTAGCTAAAAAAGAAAATAAAAAGAAAAAGGTTATGTTGTTTGGTTTTGCCGAATCCAGTGAGTCGTCGCACCCGGCATTTAGTTTGGATTTATCAACCTACCGCGTAGACTGGGTGGCCGATTTGCTAGTGTTAAATGGAATAGACCCGGTGCGGGTACGAGCTTACGGGGACGCGAATCCGGTTGCGTCAAATGAAGATGCCGGCGGTCGCCATAAGAACCGCCGGGTTGAAGTTTGGTTGCTTTAGTTTAAGGGGTTGCGCCAGCGGGGCGTTTGGTCCAGCCTGCATTTTTATCCATCCACATTAAGCTTAATATATACCAGAGCGTCATTGGTGCCATCATGGCAATCCAGCTCCAGTCATCAATAAGCAGTAGCTGCTTGCCTAGCTCACCGATGGAATCGCCCAGGATGACAACCCATGGAAGGGAGTAGATCGAAAAGGCCACACATGCCCAGATTAAGATTAATGCGGCTTTACGGGTTTCGATGGCGGAAAAAGCCAGAAAAACCCATAAAGGCGTGTTCTGTGTTTTAGTCATATTTATTAGTTCCAGAAATGTTAGGGCGAATTAAACTTTTATATAGTGAAAAGCGACGGTAAATCGCTCCAGATTGTTATAGCACTATATGCAAATTGTTTGCCAATGGGTAGTAAAGTCTATGACTGGCATGAACATAATTAATAACAGGTTTGGACAGGTTAATTAAATTTCGATTAATTTTTTTATACTGTTAATTAATTCGACAATTACAGGTCTGGTATTTTTTGAATTCAATGCCAGGCAGGTTTTAGGGAAGTAAAGATAAGAAGGGGGGGAAGTTTCTCAAGTAGGTAAAAGTAAGGAGTTGAAAGCCCCGCCCCCCTTAGAAAAAGGGGAAAAAGGGGAAAAAGGGGAAAAAGGGGAAAAAGGGGAAAAAGGGGAAAAAGGGGAAAAAGGGGAAAAAGGGGAAAAAGGGAAAAAAGGGAAAAAAGGGAAAATGTCAGTAAGTTAATATTTTTTATGGAGGTGCGGCTTTAGCCGTGCAAATCAAAGTGACTATGAAATCAGCTAGTTAATGCGCGACTGAAGTCGCACCTCCAGAGTGATTATCCTTAACTTACTGGTATTGGGGGTGGGGGGATTTACTGTATAAATCAAATATCCAGCAATTCACTCACCCGACTAACCGCAATAATCTCCATGTCTGAAGGTAAATCCTGAGCTTTAGGCATATTACCTTTAGGAATCACCGCATGGGTAAACCCATGTTTGGCTGCTTCTTTTAAGCGCTCCTGCCCATTGGGCACGGGGCGAATTTCGCCCGCCAATCCAATCTCTCCAAAGGCAAAGAGTTTCTGTGGCAGGGGCTTGTCGCGAAAGCTGGACAGGATAGAGAGCAGCATGGCCGCATCGGCTGCGGTTTCGGTTACCCGAACGCCACCCACAATATTAATAAAAACATCCTGATCGTGCATTGGAATACCGCCGTGGCGATGCAGTACCGCCAGCAGCATTGACAGCCGGTTTTGATCCAGCCCCAATGTGACTCGCCGCGGGTTACCTAAATGCGATTCATCCACCAGCGCCTGTACTTCAACCAATAATGGGCGATTACCTTCGCGGGTGACAGTAATCATGCTACCTGCAACCGGTTCGTCGTGGCGGGATAAAAAAATGGCAGATGGGTTGCTGACCGTTTTTAAACCGCTTTCGGTCATCGCAAACAGGCCTAGCTCGTTGACGGCACCAAAGCGATTTTTAATCGCACGGATCATGCGATAGCGCTCGCCGGAATCGCCTTCAAAATACAGTACCGTGTCAACCATGTGCTCAAGCACCCGCGGCCCCGCGAGGGTGCCTTCCTTGGTTACGTGACCGACTAAAAATAATGCCGTATTGGTTTGCTTGGCAAAGCGCACTAATTGCGCCGCACTTTCTCTGACTTGCGCGACGGCACCGGGTGCCGACTGTAATAACTCTGTGTAAATGGTCTGAATAGAATCAATGACCATGACCTGTGGTTTAGCGATTTTGGCTAACTTTAAAATACGTTCGACGCAGGTTTCTGCGAGTAGTTGAAATTTGTCATCGCCTAAATTTAAACGTCGTGCCCGCAGCGTGACTTGCTGTAATGACTCTTCGCCGGTGACATACAGGGCGTTCATTTTGTCACCCAGCGTGGCGAGTGTCTGGGTGAGTAAGGTGGATTTGCCAATGCCCGGGTTGCCACCCATTAGTACAACTGAACCCTGCACTAAACCGCCCCCCAAAACCCGGTCTAATTCGCTTATGCCGGTCGGGGTGCGCGGCTCTTCAAGTAGCTCAATATCGGCCATGTTTTGCACCGCCGCTTTGCCCGCGTAACCAGTGAAGCGTGAGCTGGCACTGCTGGCAGCCTCTTTTTCGTAGACACTTTCAATCAGCGAATTCCATTCGCCGCAGTCGCCGCATTGCCCGGCCCATTTGTTATGGACTGCTCCGCAGTTGCCACATAAATATTGAAGTTTAGTTTTCGCCATTTGGATTTAATGTGTCTTGTGGTGTGGGAGTGGAGGGTTCGTCTTCGGTGTCTTCATCTTTTACCAGGCTGGGCATTAAGCGCGCCATTTGCACTGCATTGTTCTGGGTTTTTATCACTTCAATCGGGTGGTTGGCAATTAAAATGCTGGTGCCGGTTGTCGGGATGGATTGCAGGTATTCTAAAATTAAGCCATTTAAGGTTTTCGGGCCATCAATGGGTAAGGCGATATTTAAGCTGCGATTAATTTCGCGGATGTGGGTGTTAGCAGAAATTAAAAAACTGCCGTCATTTTGTGAAATGATATTGCTGGTATTAATGGGGGAGTCGGTGGTGAATTCCCCCACAACCTCTTCGAGAATATCTTCCAGTGTAACGAGTCCTTGAATATCGCCGTATTCATCCACTGCTAAAGCAGTGCGACGTTTGTTTTTCTGAAAATTAATCAACTGTTGATAAAGCGATGTGCCTTCGGGAATAAAATAGGCATCGCGAATCTGGTTTTCTAAGTTTTCACTGGTTAATTCATTGCGGCTTAATAAATTAATGATTCGACGCATGTGAATAATACCGAGGATATTGTTTATGTCATCGCGGTAAACCGGTAGGCGTGTGCGTTGGCAAGTGGTTAAATCATCGACGATGTCGTCCCAGTTGTCGTTTAAATTCAGTGCGGTTATTTCATTGCGCGGCACCATAATGTCATCAACGGTGGCCTGCTCTAAACTCAGTAAGCCGAGTAGCATATCCTGGTGCTTTTGTGGCAGCAGCTGGTTAGCTTCCATAACTACGCTGCGCAGCTCCTCAACACTTACCCCTTCGTCCTTGGTTTTTTCCGGGTTAACGCCGACCATTTTTAATAACGTATTGGCAATTAAATTAACAATATACACCAGCGGGTAAACGGCTTTTAGTAGCGGTGTATAAACGTATGCGGCAGGAAAGGCAATGCGCTCTGGGTGTAAAGCGGCAAGGGTTTTGGGTGCGACTTCGGCAAAAATTAAAACCACAAAGGTGAGTGCGCCGGTGGCGATGGCGATACCGGCTTCACCAAAATGCCGTAGCGCTAAAATGGTAGCAATGGCCGAGGCTAAAATGTTAACGAAATTATTGCCGAGCAAAATCAGGCCGAGTAAACGATCGGGGCGTTCCAGTAAGCGCAGGGCAAGCTTTGCTCCGCGGCTGCCTTGTTCGGCGAGAAACTTCAAGCGATAGCGATTGAGCGACATCAGCCCAGTTTCAGAACTGGAGAAAAAGGCGGAGAGTAAAATTAGCAACCCCAGAATAAGGTACAGGGTGCCGTCGGAGAGATGGCTCATGATGTTATCAGGGTAATATCAGTTGAGCAGGATAAATTCGAGAACGAATTTGCTGCCAAAATACGCCAGCATTAAACTGGCGAAGCCGCCTAAAGTCCAACGAATGGCCGTGCGACCACGCCAGCCAATAGTAAAGCGCCCAATCAATAATATAGCAAACACCAGCCAGGCAATAATGCTGAGCACGGTTTTATGTACAAGGTGTTGGGCGAACAGATCTTCTAAAAAAACAAAACCACTGATTAGCGCCAGTGTTAAACCGATGAAGCCGGCCAGAATAAAATCAAACAGCAGTTTTTCCATAATTTGTAAGGGGGGGAGTTTTTTCATTATGCCCCCCGGACGATGGTTGTGTAGCATGCGATTTTGTAGAGACAGCGCAATCGACATAAAGGCTGCAAGGCCAAGCAGGCTGTAAGCAATAATGGACACTAAAACATGAATTTTTAAACCCTGGGGAGCGTCATAGGGCAACATATAGCTAGTGGGGCTCATGCTTTGCGTTAACAGAGTCATGGCGGAAATGGGTAACATGACCAGGGCTAAAATTTCTGTGCGACGCCAAATTGACATGAGTAACACCAGTAGGCTAATTACCATGGCCACCGAAGATGCGGCATCAAAAAAACCAAATTGAAAACCATTAACATTAAATAACGGGGTGTAAAGACTAAAGCCATGCAAAATTACCGCGGCAAATCCCGGCATCAATAGGTAAGCGATGGGTTTCTGGTTGAAAAAAGCATGGCCCTTTAGGCGTAGCAGTAGCCCTAGAGTGGATACCAGATAAAGGGTAAAAGCGATTAGCCCGGTGATTGCGTCCATTAAATTTAGAAGTTACTCATTTCGGTTGTTTTGTGTCGACATTATAGGGTAAAGCAGGGAGCGGTGGAAAGGGAAGAATCTTCGTGCAACAAACTATTCTTTAGCTTGCATAGCTTGTTAGAGTTTATTGTATAAGAATTAAATTAGATAAAGTGTAAAAAAGCGTTAAGTTCATCAATTTACTGAGATTTTTTAAAGGTAAATTTAACAGGCTATGCTAGCATCTTCTGCATAGCCTAGGCGTCGTAAGTCAGGCTTGCATATGATTAAATCTAAATGAATAGTTTTTTTGGAACACCTATGAAGCTACGGGTTTTAGGATGCAGCGGTGGCATAGGCCAGGGCCTGCATACCTCATCTTATATAATTGATAATGATATTTTGCTGGATGCCGGTACCGGAGTGGGCGATCTATCGCTGGCTGAAATGCGCCAGATAAAGCACGTGTTTATTACCCATAGCCATATGGATCACGTGTTGAGTATCCCTTTATTAGCAGATACCTTGTATGCTGATTTGCAAGAGCAGCCATTACTGGTTTATGCACGAGCAGAAACCCTTAAGGTGATGAAAGAGCATATTTTCAACTGGCAACTCTGGCCGGATTTCACCGAACTTCCCGATAAAAATACGCCTGTAATTAAATTCGTGGAAATGAATCCGGGCGATGAAATAACGCTGGATGGGCGCCGCATAGAAATGGTGGATGTAAATCATACGGTGCCAGCGTCAGCTTACATAATAGAATCCGATGATAAAGTGTTTGCCTATTCAGGTGATACCACGACAACTGATAATTTGTGGGATCGGTTGAATCAGCGAGACAGGCTGGATTTCCTGGTCATTGAAACGTCTTTCGCTGAAGAGGAAATTGAGCTGGCTAAACTGGCAAAGCATTACTGCCCAAGTTTGCTGGCGCAGGACCTTAAAAAGCTCAAACATAAAACTCAAATTGGGGTGTCACACTTAAAGCCCGGTGATGAAGCGCGCATTTTTCAGGAGTGCGTCGATGCAATAAATGGTGAACAGACCTTACGTCAGTTAACCAGTGACGATCGTTTTCAGATATAATCCCCGCTTTCCAATACTTAAGATACATTTAATACCATGTTTGATAGCCTCAGCGACCGCCTTTCCAGAACCATCAAAAACCTGCGTGGCCAGGGCCGAATTACCGACGAAAATATAAAAGACACTATGCGGGATGTGCGCATGGCGCTACTCGAGGCGGATGTTGCCTTGCCGGTGGTGCGTGATTTTGTTGATCGGGTGAAGCAGCGGGCAGTCGGTCAGGAAGTGATGAGCAGCCTGTCACCCGGGCAAGCGTTAATTAAAGTCGTTAATGATGAGTTGGTCGCCACGATGGGGGCGGCTAATGAAGAGTTAAATTTGGCCGCGCAACCACCGGCGGTGGTTTTGATGGCGGGTTTGCAGGGTGCTGGTAAAACTACTACGGTAGCAAAGCTTGCCAAGCTGCTACAGGAGCGCCATAAAAAGAAAGTGATGGTGGTAAGCTGTGACGTTTATCGTCCGGCGGCGATTAAGCAGTTGCAGACCCTGGCTGAGCAGGTGGGAGCGACTTTTTACCCCAGTGAAAAAGATCAGAATCCGGTGGACATTGCCAACGCAGCCCTGGATGCGGCGAAAAAGCAGTTTCAGGATGTGTTGTTGGTAGATACCGCCGGTCGTCTGCATATTGACGAAGAAATGATGGGTGAAATTCAACAAATCCATCAAGCAGTGAACCCGGTAGAAACCCTGTTTGTGGTGGATAGTATGACCGGGCAGGATGCGGCTAATACCGCCAAAGCCTTTAATGAGGCCTTAGAGTTAACCGGCGTGGTGCTGACCAAAACGGATGGTGATGCCCGCGGCGGTGCGGCCCTGTCTATTCGCCAGATTACCGGCAAGCCGATTAAGTTTTTAGGTGCAGGTGAAAAGGTTGATGCGCTGGAGCCGTTTTACCCTGATCGTTTAGCGTCACGCATACTGGGCATGGGTGATGTGCTGAGTTTGGTAGAAGAGGTTCAACGCTCTGTTGATGTTAATGAAGCTGAAAAGCTAACCGCTAAATTCAAAAAAGGCGCAGGCTTTGATTTCAATGATTTGAAATCACAAATGGAGCAAATGATGAATATGGGCGGCCTGACCGGGCTGCTCGACAAAATGCCAGGCATGGGTGGCAAAATGGGCGCCATGAAAGATAAGGTGAAGGATAATGACGTGAAGCGTCTGATAGCCATAATCCAGTCGATGACTCCGCAGGAGCGCGCTTTTCCCGATATTATCAAAGGCTCACGCAAAAAGCGCATCGCAGCAGGTGCCGGGGTGCAAGTACAGGAAGTCAATAAATTGATGAAACAGCAGCTGCAAATGAAAAAGATGATGAAGAAAATGAAAGGCGGCGGCATGAAGAAGATGATGCGCATGATGCAGGGCAAGATGCCGCCCGGTATGGGAATGTAAAGTATTAAAGTCAAAAAGCTGTTTGCCGCAAATGAACGCGAATGGACGCAAATACAAGTAAAAAAGTGAGTTGTTGTCGTGTGCTATCAGCATGAAAAAAAACATTTGTGGTAAAACGTGACCAAAGAGTAAATTAGGGCTTGCTACTATCCCTAAAAACCACTAAAATCCCGCTTTTCCCGTGACCGGTAAGGTCATTATGTGGACACAGATTAACTAATTTAGAGATCAATACTAATGGTAACGATTCGTTTATCACGCGGCGGCGCTAAGAAAAAGCCTTTTTATCATGTAGTTGTAACAGATTCACGTATGCCACGTGACGGTCGTTACATCGAACGTGTAGGTTACTTTAATCCTATGGCTAAAGGTGCTGAAAAGGACCTTGAAATCAGCCTTGATCGTATCGATCACTGGGTTGGGCAGGGTGCAGGTACGTCTGATCGTGTAGCATCACTGATCAAGCAAGCACGTAACGCGACTGCTGCTTAAAAACTTGTGGTTGTGTAGCAGGCGAGCTAATGGCTGAGCAAGCTCCAACTCATGGGTTAGATGAAAATCAACTAATTTCGCTGGGTAATATATCCGGCGTTTTTGGTGTGAAGGGCTGGGTAAAAGTACATTCTTATACCGACCCGAGAGAAAAAATAGTTAAATATGGCACCTGGCAAATTAAACACCAGGGTCAGTGGCGAGAAGTTAAGCTCGATAGCGGTAAGCGTCAGGGTAAAACGATCGTCGCTAAACTGGCAGGGCTTGATGACCGAGATGAAGCGATGCTTTATCAGGGTGATGAAATAGCCATTTATCCGCAGCAATTAGATCAGCTGCAACCGGATGAATATTATTGGCATCAGCTCACGGGCTTAAAAGTGGTTACCGTTGAAGGTGTTGATCTGGGAACCGTTAACCATCTGCTGGAAACCGGTGCCAATGATGTATTAGTGGTGCAGGGTGAGCGGGAGCGATTAATTCCGTTTACCGTAGGTCACGCGGTGACTGAGGTTGACCTGTCGATGAAAACGATCACCGTTGACTGGGACCCGGAGTTTTAAAGCAAAATGAAATTTGATGTCGTAACTCTATTCCCAGAGATGGTTGAAAGCGTTGCGAATATCGGTGTAGTGGGCAGGGCGGTTAAAAGCGGCCAGCTTCAGCTAAACAGCTGGAATCCCAGAGACTACACAAAAGATAAACATCGCACTGTTGATGATCGCCCCTACGGTGGCGGTCCCGGCATGTTAATGAAAGTGGAACCACTTAAGTTAGCAATTGAGGATGCGAAAAAAAAATCACCTGCAAGTCGAGTGATTTATATGAGTCCGCAGGGCAAAACGCTGACTCAGCAATCTGTGAAAATATTAGCCGAGCAGCCGGGATTAATCTTAATCGCCGGTCGTTATGAAGGCATTGATGAGCGCATCATCGAAACCCATGTTGACGAAGAATGGTCGATTGGGGATTACGTACTGAGTGGCGGTGAGTTACCCGCACTGGTGTTGATTGATGCGATAGCGCGGATGATTCCCGGGGTATTAGGGGATGAACAATCTGCGCAACAAGATTCGTTTATGCAGGGTTTGTTAGATTGCCCGCATTACACGCGACCGGAAGAGATTGATGGTCGCACCGTACCGCAGGTGCTGCTGAGTGGAAATCACCGTGATATTGATCGGTGGCGATTACAGCAGAGTTTGGGGCGAAGCTGGTTGAGGCGAGCGGATTTAATTGACGCCTTAAACCTGACAGATGAACAGAAGCAGTTGTTGGACGCCTTTAAGCAGGAACACGGCAATTCGTAAAAGTATTAACATATATATTATTGGTGGAGTAAGACCATGAGCAACATCATTGCAGAGATTAATGCAGAGCAGATGAAAAAAGATATCCCGACGTTTGCGTCTGGTGATACTGTAGTCGTGCAGGTAAAAGTGAAAGAAGGTGATCGTGAGCGTTTACAGGCATTTGAAGGTGTTGTAATTGCTAAGCGTAACCGTGGCCTACATTCTGCATTTACGGTACGTAAAATTTCAAACGGTGAAGGTGTTGAGCGTGTTTTCCAAACGCATAGCCCAATGATCGGTAATATTGAAGTTAAGCGTCAGGGCAAAGTTCGTCGTGCGAAACTTTACTATCTTCGTGGCCTTACTGGTAAGGCGGCACGTATTAAAGAAAAGTTATAATTGGCTTTTGTTTAAACAGTTTGTTATAAAAAGGGGTGCATATGCACCCCTTTTTTTGTATCTAAGGATCAGCACTACGGCAGTGATAAATAATATTTTTTATGAAAATTTTAAGCTTTGTTTTTTTAATTAACGCGTTAGTGCTTCAGCCCCTGCACGCTGAAACGAATGCAGATGAAATAGCCGAAAAAGAGCTGTCTCAAATAGAAGTGCATTTTAAAAATATCGACGAGCTGGTGAATTTATACGCGCCTGAGCTGGCATTAAATTACATCAAGCGAGAGCAGCCTGCTTACGATAAAGACGAGCCAACTCAGTGGTTGTACTGGGAACAAAAGCGTATTTCATTATTAAAACATATGCATCGTTGGTATGCGCTAAATGAACGTATTGCTCTGCAACTGGAAAATCTTTCCAGTTCTAAAATTGCCACTGCCGACAGAAACTGGTTTTTAACGGTGCAGTTGCAGGCCTTAATAGAACTTAAACAAAATGCGATCGTGCTGGCAAAAGTGCGGCATTATTTGTGGAATGCGAATTCGCTAGTGCGCACGGATACGTATGCTGCGTGGCGACGCATTATTATTCAGGTTTATTTAAATCAGTCGCATACTGATGATGCGCAAACCGCTATGCGGCGTTATCAGCAGGACTACGGTGAATTGCAAAATGAAGATGGTGTAAGCTGGTTGCAGTTACAGGCTGAATTACTAATTCAGATAAATCAAAATAGTGAAGCTATTTCGTTATTAAAAAAAATCCAGAATCCACAAGCCCAGGCGCTGGTTTTATTAGCAAAAATAAATGCAAAAATGATAGCGCCTTTAAATGCGCTGGATAGTGCGCAACTGGTGCTGGCAAGTGTTGATGAAGATGATAAGCGTAAATATCTATTTCAATATGTTGCACTGGTTTCTGCTATTGCTGCGAATGATATAGAACAGGCCATTTTGTTACTGGAAGTGTTATTGTCCGAGTCGCATCGAGGCATATCTGACTCTATCGTGCGCATTGGTGGTGTTAACATTAATGCTGATACCTTGTGGGAACTGTATTTAAAAAAAGGCAATCTGGAAGCCAACAAAAAAGGCTTGTTAAACGGCAATGACGTGAGTTGGTATGCTCTGGGCAGCAATTTATTTCAAAGTGATCCGTTAACTGCAAAATCTATTTTTGCCGTTTTATCATTGAAAGCTCAGCAGGAAGATCATCGTAAACTGGCGATGCAGCAATTAGTGAAGTTAATGGATATCAATCAGCAACCACTGGAACTGGTTAATCATTTATTCACCGAGTCCAGTTATATTACCAGCCTGTCTGAAGTGGTGCCAGAAGTGCGCTACCGTTTAATTGATTTCAATCTCGCCCATTCTAATGTGAAAGCGGCGGCCGCATTAATGGCTGATCTTCAACAGCCACCACAGGATCAGCCTCAATTTGACTGGAATTTACGGCGTGCGCGGGTGCTTATTTTAAGCGGTTCATTTGAGCAGGGCGCACGGGTGCTAAGGGATATGCTGAGTAGTGATGAAGTGGAGTCGTTGCAGGCGGATAAATACCTACAGGTGGTATTTGATTTACAGGCGGTTGAGCAGCATCAGATTGCGTTGGATTTATTTAATCAGCTGCAACTTCGGGTAGAAGATGTACGGCTGGTTCGAGAGCTTTTATTCTGGAAAGCAGAGTCATATCATGAGCTTAAACAGTTTGAGCAGGCGGCATTTTTATTTTTAAAATCCGCACGCTCACCAGAAAAAATTTATGACCCCTGGTATCACACCGCGACCTTTAGAGCAGCGGAAAGTATGTTCGAGGCGAAATTGTACGAAGATGCTAAACAACGTTATTTGCACCTGTTGAAAATCACCCAAAATGCGGCGCGAAAAGCGGTGATTCGCCAGCGCTTGCAAGCCATTCAGCTTAAACAGCAAACTTAGAAGGTGTTATTCCCCCTTGGGAAATAGGGGGCAGAGTCAATGCCATTAAGTTAAGGATAAACACTCCGGAGGTGCGACTTCAGTCGCTCATTAACTAGCAGATTTCATAGTCGATGCCAGTCAGTTAAGCTGTAAGGCATTAATAAGTACAGAGTATTTGTTTGACTACTCCCCCCTCTTTGAGAAAGAGAGGCCGGGGTAGATTTTTCTTTTGCTTGTGCGTTTTGGTTGTTTATTACCATGGGGGAGTAAATCCCCCTCAATGCCCATTTCCTAAGGGGGATGTCCGCACATTTTACCCCGTTAATTGCTGTAATTTCATCAGCTTATGACTATAACTTGCTGGCATTGGGGGCAGAGTGGGATTTAATCCAGGTATTAAATTTTCAGATCATTATTTATGTAACGAGAGTCGTAAAAAACCTTAAAGAGTTTACCCATGCAGGCTTGATATTTGCCTAATGCCCCCCATCTGACATATCAGAATTTAGTATTTAACCGATTTTTACGGAGACCCCGATGAGCGTAGACGCCTACAAAGAAACCCTTGAATTCCAGGCTGAAGTGAAGCAATTACTGAAGTTGATGATTCACTCCCTGTATTCCAACAAAGAAATTTTCCTGCGTGAGCTGGTATCGAATGCGTCTGATGCCTGTGACAAATTACGTTTTGAAGCACTTGGAAATGACAATATTTATGCTGGTGACTCAGAATTAAAGATTCATATTGAATTTGATAAAGAAGCTAAAACGCTAACGATCTCTGATAACGGCATTGGTATGTCGCGGGAAGAAATTGTCGATAACATCGGCACCATTGCAAACTCGGGAACCAAGAAATATTTAGATTCTTTAACCGGCGACCAAATGAAAGACTCACACATGATTGGTCAATTCGGTGTGGGTTTTTATTCAACTTTTATTGTTGCAGATAAAGTAACGGTTAAATCTCGTCGTGCGGGTCAGGATGCTAATCAGGCTGTTTTATGGGAATCCGAAGGTGAGGGTAGTTATACGCTGGAGACCATCGAAAAAGAAAATCGTGGTACTGATATTATTTTACATATCCGCGAAGGCGAAGAAGAGTTTCTCGATAGCTGGCGTCTAAAAACCATCATCCATACTTACTCAGATCATATTTCTTTGCCAATCACCATGCCAAAAGAGCTTGAGCCGGTTGCAGATGATACTGGTGCAACTGATGTCAAAGAAACGGATGCCAAAGATACGGATGCCAAAGATACGGATGAAGTTGTGGTGCCTGAAAATGAAGTCGTGAATAAGGCCTCGGCATTATGGGCGCGTCCAAAAAGTGAAGTGAAAGACGAGGAATATAACGAGTTTTATAAACACATCGCGCACGATTTTGAAGACCCAATGACCTGGAGCCATAATAAAGTTGAAGGCAACCAGGCTTATACATCGCTACTGTATATTCCGGCAAAAGCGCCGTTTGACTTATATGAGCGCGATCGTAAGCAGGGCATTAAATTATATGTAAAACGGGTTTTCATTATGGAAGATACCGATCACATGATGCCGCAATATTTACGTTTTATTCGCGGTGTGGTTGACTCGGATGATTTGCCATTAAATGTTTCTCGCGAAATATTACAACACAATAAAGTAATCGATAAAATTAAATCTGCATCGGTCAAAAAAGTGCTGGGTTTACTGGAAAAAATGGCAAAGAATAATGCGGATCAATATGCCACTTTCTGGAAAGCCTTTGGTAATGTGATGAAAGAAGGGCCGATAGAAGATTTTGCGAATAAAGAACGCATTGCGAAATTATTCCGTTTTGCTACGACTGAAGCAGATAGCGCAGAGCAAACCGTTTCGTTAGAAGATTATGTTGGGCGCATGAAAGATGAGCAGAAGCCAATTTATTACATTACATCGGATAGCCATATTTCTGCAAAAAACAGTCCCCACCTGGAAGTGTTTAAGCGCAAAGGCTTAGAAGTTTTATTATTATCTGACCGAATTGATGAGTGGTTGGTGCAACACTTAACCGACTTCGATGGCAAGCCTTTGCAGAACATTGCGAAAGGTGATCTGGATTTAGGCAGCTTCGAAGACGAGGAAGAAAAGAAAGCACAGAAAGCCGCCGAAGGTGATATGAAAGGTGTGCTTGAGTTAATGAAAGAAAAGCTCGAGGGTAAAACCAAAGAAGTTCGCATTACTCATCGCCTTACCGATTCACCATCGTGCCTGGTGCTGGATGCAAATGACATGGGGATGCAGATGCAGCAGATCATGCGCGCAGCGGGCCAGGAAGTGCCGCCAAGTCAGCCGATTCTGGAAATAAATCCAGAGCATGCTCTGGTTAAACAGTTAAAAGATATGGCGGATCAGGAAAAGTTTGAAAACTGGTCGCATATTTTATTTGATCAGGCGATGTTGGCAGAAGGTGGTCAACTTGATGATCCAGCGGCGTATGTTATGCGAATTAATGAGATGCTTAACAAATAGTCCTGTCGGCTAAAGCTAAACATGTGAATATTAGCTTTAGCCGATGACGTTTAAAGCAATATAGTGCAAGATTTAAACCGTTAATCGGTTGCAAAGCAACTTGCTCCGAATTGCGCTATATTTAGTCATCTATTAATGAAATACAGTTCATGAAATTTAGTCCATAAAAAATTTTCTATAATTTTAATTTGAGATTGCATGAGTGCCTGTGAATTTTTCTGAGAATTTTCTGTGATTATTTAAGTGCTAATTAATGTGATAGGCCTGTCATAAAATTTAGATTCAGGCATCGCGCGCTGTATTATTCAGTTAAGATCATCTCTAAAATAGCTTGCAGTAATTGCATTATGTTTTCTCATCAGGCATTTAATATAATTATAGGCCCTGCTTTCAAAAGCAGGTTCTGGTTCAGAGCCGGGAGAAAAGCCAGGAGAAAAGCCAGGAGAAAAGCCAGAGGATGTAATCAATTTTTAGGTATACTTAAGATCGAGGTAATAACCGGTGTCCTGTATTAATGTCTAAACAAATTATTTATTCCTGTCTATTTATAAAATCATTGCAAGGCTTAATCGTCTGCTGTTTGCTGTTGTCATTTAATGTGTATGCAGGAGACAGGTTTAATGCGCAGAAGCGTTATTTATATGTGCAGCCAGGACAAAGTGTTTTTAGTATTGTTAAAGTCTTATATCCAAACCAAAAAGAGCAATGGCCAACAATTATTAAAAAAGTCGTTAAAGTTAATCCCCATGCGTTTGCTGGTGGTGATGCCATAAAAATCAAAGTGGGTGAGCGCATCCAGCTTCCGGCAGTTTCCTCATTCGTAAAATCGGTTGCAGCCAATAAGCCAGTTGTTTTAAATAAAATTCATGCGGTTGGTCAGGTCATAAAGCGCCGCGGTAAAACGTTTGCTATTTCCAGAAAAAAGATAAAACGTCCACTGGATATTGGTAGTGAAGTTTTTGTAGGTGACAGGGTGTTTACCGGCGTAAGGGGCTTTATTCGTTTAAATATGATCGATGATGCGAAAATAGATTTGCGTTGTAATAGTGAAATGCTGATTGAAGATTATCAGTTATTGAGAGGTGGTAACCGTAGCGTTATTTATTTAATTAAAGGCAGTGTTAAAAAAATAACAGGAACGATTGGAAAAATGACTGAAGATCTTTATGAGATGCGTACACCATTAGCAACTGTAGGTGTGCGAGGTACCGAGTACGCCATTCGAGTTTTGCAACAATACGGCTGTGACGGTAGTCTTGATGTTAATAGTAAGGGTTTATTTGTTAAAGTAAATCGAGGTGAAATTGATCTTCAGAGTAAGCAGGAAAAGGTGGTGCTTAATAAAGACGAAGCTGTACATCTTGAAGATGATAATAGTCAATTAGAAAAAATTGAAGTTAGCACCGGCGTTTTTGACGAAGTTGTAATCGAAGAGAAGAAAGATCACTTTTTCGGGTCGATAGTATGGCTATTGTTATTATCGCCGTTAGTGATGATGATGAGAAAATTAGTACATAATGAGTGAAGAAACTCAGCAAAGGCTGGATAAATGGTTGTGGGCAGCGCGCTTTTTTAAAACACGTACGTTGGCAGCTGAAGCCATTAGTGGTGGTAAAGTTCACTTAAATGGCGACCGAGTTAAACCATCAAGAAATGTTAAAGCTGGCGATCAACTGCAAATTACCCGCGGACAATTTGAATTTAATTTAACAGTTGCAGCCTTAAACAAAAATAGACGTCCGGCGGTAGAAGCTCAGGCTTTGTATAAAGAAGACGATGAAAGCATAGAAAAACGTAAGGCGTTGGCTCAAACACTAAAAATATTAAATGCCAATATGCCACATACTGAAAAACGCCCAAGTAAAAAACAGCGTAGACAAATCGTGCGTTTTAAGCGCATTGAAGATTAAATTGTTATAGAAATGCGCCATGCGTACTGTGACTAAAATCAGCTGTAGTAGCTCAAACTAATCAGGTATATTTCAAAATAGCTTTAGTGTTAATCTGACAATATGGACTGTAGATAAAGGTCTCAAGACACCCTGAAGCGGACGTTTAAAATCAAAAGCTTTTACCGCAAATAAACGCGAATGTACGCAAATGTTGTTGGGTTATAGTGCGCCTACGGCGCACTATAACCCAATAATTTTTTTGCTTTTATTAGCGTGTTTTGCGTTTATTTGCGGTAAAAAACTTCTGCCTTTGACCTTCCGCTTATGGCTAGTTTGAGTCATTACCTACTGTCAGAATATATTGAAGCTAAAATATTAGCTGTCAGGTGAAGTCTGAGCTAGTATAAATCAGCGAATGCTGGTGTCTAAATAATGAATTGATTTTGTTATGGAATACACCAGAATTTCACATTCTGAGCCTCTAAAAAATCAGCCGCCGCTTTACCCTGTAACATAGCAAAAGTCGATAACATACCCGCTTCCAGGCAAGTGTTTGCAATAACACTAACCGAACGTGGTGCATCTGGAACCGGGTAGCCTGTTTGTGGATCGAGAATATGACTGTACCGAACGCCATCTTTTAGTAGATAGCGTCGTGCATCGCCTGACGTAGCCAGCCCGCCCTGAAATAATGTAATTCGCCCCGCCGAGTTTTCGCCTGTATGCTTTGGATCGTCGACCCCTATGACCCAGGGGGTATTGTTTTCACGAGGTTTTGGGCAACCAATATCACCGCCAAAATTAACTAGAAAACTATGCTGGGTATGTTGTTTTAATATATTAACGGTGGAGTCAACAGCGTATTCTTTTCCTATGCCACCTAAGTCAACTTCCATGTTGGCGGGCAACGTTATAACGGGGTTTTCCCAGCTAACTTTTTCCCAGCTGATATGGGGTTTGATCTTTTCAACTTGTTGCTTGCTCGGTATATTATTGCCGCCATCAAACTTCCAAATTTTTCGTAAAATACCCGAAGTAATATCAAATTTTCCATCACTTAATTCGTAGCACTGGTTGGCAAAATCAAACATTAAAGCCGTTTCGTTATCGACTGTGATTGCGCGACCACCTGAATGGTTTATTTGATAAATAACATTATCTTTTCTGTAGCGACTGAACTTCTCTTCAATGCGTTTTGCTTCCTGGTAAGCGAGTTTGGCGATGTAGGTAATAAGAGCTGGTTCAGCAGATTCCAGTAGTATTTCGCAGGGGCAGGCCATCGCGGTAAAACGACCGATACTGTAATTTTTTTTTATTTCGGTGGTGATCTGGGGCACTAAACTTCTGCGATGATTGGATGGAGTAAGTCGGTCAGCCAGTCTGTGTCTTCTAGCGCATATAAACGTTAATCATGTCGATATGCGCTAAAGACATGAAGGCGTTATTTTTTGTTGATGGTTTTAACAAACAATCTTTCAAGATCGGCAGTCTGGTTTTTCTTAAAACCTTTGTGAACATTAACCAGGTTTCCTCTGCGGTCGATCAAGTAAGATGTTGGCATGACTTTTAATTCATAAAGATTGGGGGTCTTGCCTTGAGGATCATAAGCAATTGTAAATTTGGCTGGGTGTTTTTTTAGAAAGGATTTTGCTGCGCTGCGGTCGCTATCTAAATTAATGGCTATAATTTTAAAGCCTTTTTTGCCATAGCGGGATTCCATGTCATTCATGAATGGAAAAGATTTTTGGCAGGGTTTGCACCAGGATGCCCAGAAATCAACATAGACTACCTGATTTTTATAATCAGATAACTTTACTTTGCCTTTGTCGCCGTTGAGGGTGAAGTCAGGTGCTTTTTGTGCAAATGAGGCACTTGAAAATGCGATAAGTAAAAAGGTAATTAAGGCGATAAATTTATTTGAAGGGTTGAGCACGGAGATTCTCCATAAATGGTCAAAGAAAAAGGGTTTAGGGAAATAGCAAAGGTACAGCTTATCTGCATTTACGTATTTTAGTTTAATTTTGCTTAAGGTTTCATTAAATGCTGCAATTAACTTAATTTCAAATGGCTTGAATAAAAAGTGTGATGTTGACCTCAAATTGGTAATGGGTGTTGATGTCTAACGTTTAAGTTATGTAAAAGTTAATCCGCACTAATCATTGAACTGTACTAGAAAATTATAGTAAATGTCACTTTATTTTGTGCTAATCCGGTGCAATTACAGGCCTGGTATTCTATCGTCTTATTACTGGGGTATTTATCTGTAGTCTTCTAAATCTATATAAAACAGTGATATATCAATATGTATAATTGGCTTTTTATAAAAAACCTGTTAAATTTTGCGAGCTGCGTACTAAATTGGTGCGAAAGCACAATATGTGTGCTGCAGATGAGTGATTGTGGTGCGTTGGCTGGTTAAGCAAAAGGGCAATTTATGAAAATGGTAACAGCAATTATTAAGCCGTTTAAGCTGGATGAAGTTCGTGAGTCACTGGCTCAAATTGGTGTGCAGGGGATCACGGTAACCGAAGTAAAAGGCTTTGGTCGGCAGAAAGGTCATACCGAGCTTTATCGGGGTGCTGAATATGTGGTGGATTTTTTGCCCAAGGTCAAAGTGGAAATTGCGGTAAAAGCTGACATGGTTGAATTGGTGATTAATGCGGTTCGAGATGCAGCTAATACGGGGAAAATCGGTGACGGTAAACTCTTTGTTTCTGACCTGGAGCGGGTGGTCCGTATTCGAACGGGTGAACTGGATGAAGAGGCGCTATAGAAAATTAGCGTTCGTATCGACTGATCCGAGCTTAAGATTCTATCCAGGCCTTTCGGCCAGATATTTCGGCCAGATTTTTCGAGCAGATCTTTCGGCCAATTAACTAGACGATATAACATACGTAACCATTTGAGGTTTGCGTAAATAGCTTAAAAATTGTTTTTGGGGTTTATTTACATGAAAAGTACATGCACAAAAATCATATCAGCCTGTCTGCTGCTTTTGTTACCGCTAACCGTATTTGCGCAGGATGCAGTTAATGCTGCGGATACGGCCTGGATAATGACATCTACCGCGCTGGTGCTGTTTATGACATTGCCAGGCTTAGCGATGTTTTACGCGGGCCTGGTGGGTTCGCGTAATGTACTGTCAATTTTAATGCAGTGTTTTGCCATTGCTGGCATGGTTAGCATTTTGTGGCTAACAGTGGGTTATAGCCTGGCCTTTGGTGAGGGCAATAACTGGATTGGTGATTTTAGTAAGGTGATGTTAGCCGGTGTGGGGCGGGAGACGGTTTCCGGCACCATCCCGGAATCACTGTTTATGATGTTTCAAATGACCTTTGCCATTATTACCCCGGCTCTCATTATTGGTGCCTTCGCTGAACGCATGAAGTTTTCTGCGATGTTAATTTTTAGTGCTATTTGGCTAATGCTGGTTTACGTGCCAGTTACGCACTGGGTTTGGGGCGGTGGCTGGTTAGCCGATATGGGATTATATGATTTTGCGGGTGGTACGGTTGTTCATATAACCGCCGGTGTGGCTGCGTTGGTGTGTGCCATTGTATTAGGCCCCCGCAGAGGTTTCCCCGAAAGAGCCATGATGCCACATAATATGACGATGACAATTGCCGGTGCCGGTATGTTGTGGGTGGGCTGGTTTGGATTTAACGGGGGGAGTGCATTGGCTGCAAATGGCAATGCGTCTATGGCGATATTGGTTACCCATATTTCAGCGGCCACTGGTGCCATGACCTGGCTAGCGATTGAGTGGTATCGCTTTGGTAAGCCCAGTGCATTGGGTGCAGTTACCGGCATGGTCGCGGGTCTGGGCACAATCACCCCGGCATCGGGTTTTGTTGGTCCCGGCGGCGCGCTCATTATCGGCTTGTTGGCGGGGGGCGTTTGCTTTGTTGCGACCCAGTATATTAAAAAGGGTTTGAAAATAGATGATTCACTGGATGTTTTTCCGGTGCATGGCGTTGGCGGAATGTTAGGTACATTACTGGCCGGGATATTCTCCGCAACCAGTTTAGGCGTGTTCAGTGGTTATGGTTTTGCCGAAGGCATTAGTAGCATGGGAGAGCAGTTTAAAGTACAGATAATAGGCGTTATTGCGACGGCGGTATTTACGGCCGTAGTAACCTGGCTTATTCTCAAACTGGTTGATGCGCTGGTTGGCTTGCGAGTTAGCGAAGAGCAGGAAATTGAAGGGCTGGATATTGCGCTGCATGAAGAGCGGGGCTATGACCTCTAAATAATCTCCCAAGGTGGAAGTTTTAGTTAAAAGCAGCTCGCTTTGTGGTGAGCTGCTTTTTGAGTTTAACCCGCCAGCAAAGCCCAGCGACGTCTAGCATTCTGTGTTAGTATCACCCAAAATAATTTTAACTAAAAAACCGTGACTAACTCCCAACCAACAATCATACCTCGTTCTGAACACTCGATTTCTCGCGATAATATCGACGATACCGCATTACGAGTTTTGTATCGTCTGCACAAAGCGGGTTTTCGTGCCATGCTGGTGGGGGGCGGTGTGCGCGACTTATTACTCGGTCATGCCCCTAAAGATTTTGACATCGCCACGGATGCACACCCGGAACAGGTTAAAAAATTATTCAGTAATAGCCGTTTAATTGGTCGACGCTTTCGTCTGGCTCATGTGTTTTTCGGGCGTGAAATAATTGAAGTGGCTACCTTTCGTGCATCGCTGTCAGACTCTGAAGCTGACTCCCCGCTTGATTCCCCGGTTGATGCACCGTTAAGTTCTCGTGCTGCAGATTTACAAAGTAAAGATACCGACAGGGCGCATAATACCAGTGGTCGAATTTTACGCGACAATGTGTACGGTCAGTTAGATGATGATGTGTGGCGGCGCGATTTCACGGTTAATGCGCTTTATTACGATATCGCCGATTATTCCATTGTCGATTACACCCACGCAATGGATGACGTTAAAAATAAAGTGATGCGGTTAATTGGTGATCCACATACCCGGTATCGTGAAGACCCGGTGCGTATGTTGCGTGCTATTCGGTTTGCCGCCAAATTAGGGTTTAGTATTCACCCCGATTCAGAGCAGCCCATATTTGAGCTAGGACATTTGCTCGCGGATATCCCCCCGGCTCGATTATATGAAGAAGTGTTAAAATTATTTCATTCAGGCCAGGGCATTACCACGCTGCAACTGTTGCGCAAATATGATCTATTGCAGTATTTATTTAAAGCCGCCGATACATCATTGAAGCAAGGCGATGAAATATTCGAAAATTTTATACAATTGGCACTGCAAAGCACTGACAACAGAATTAATCAGGATAAACCCGTGACGCCGGCATTTTTGTTTGCGGCTATGTTATGGGGTCGGGTGGACCAATTATTTGTCGAAATGAAAGGCAATGGCGAGCCGACATCCATTGCGATGCAAAACGCCAGCTCCGAAGCTTTGTCGCAACAGATTCGGCTTATTTCTATTCCTAAACGATTTAGTATGGTAGTGCGTGATATCTGGAATATGCAACATCGCTTTCAGTTTCGTCACGGGCGGCGGGCAAAGTCATTGCTAATGCACAAAAAATTTCGCGCGGCTTATGATTTCATGTGTTTGCGAAGTCAGGCCGGTGAAGTGAATGATGACAGTTGTGAATGGTGGACGCGCATTCAAACGCTGGCGCCGCAGGAGCAGGACATATTATTAAAACCCGCGAAGGCAAAATCGAAAAAAAATAAGAGTGCACAGAAAAAAACATGAGCAGTACAGCGCTCGTTCGATGCTTCATTGGTTTGGGTAGTAATTTAAATCAGCCGTTACAGCAGCTCAATTTGGCAAAACAAAAAATAGCTGAATTACCTCAAACAAACGTGCTGCACTGTTCATCTATTTATCAGAGTAAAGCATTAACCCTGGATGATGAGCCACAAAATGATTATTTAAATGCGGTGCTGGAAATTAAAACGGCACTGCCAGCTGAGCAATTGCTCGATGCATTGCAGCAATTAGAGAATCAGCAAGGAAGAGTGCGCGAAAAACGTTGGGGTGCACGCACCCTGGATCTGGATATTTTGTTGTACGGTGATCATAAAATTGATACACCGCGCTTAAGCGTTCCGCATATTGAAATTGAAAATAGAAATTTTGTTTTATTGCCGTTATTTCAAATATCTCCAGATTTAAACATTCCAGGCAAGCCAGGTTTAGAAAAACTAATTGAAAAGAATACTGATCAGGTGTTAGAAAAAGTGAAAGAGTTTAATGGATAATCCTGAATTTATTGTCATTGAGGGGCCGATTGGTGTGGGCAAAACCACGCTTGCGAAAAAACTGGCGCAAAGTTTTGGTAGTGAGTTATTGCTCGAAGGCGCAGCGGAAAATCCATTTATGACACGCTTTTATGAAAACCCGAAAGCCGCGGCTTTATCGACGCAGTTATTTTTTTTATTGCAGCGCGCCAGACAAATGCAGGAAATTCGCCAGGCAGATATGTTTAATCCGGTACGCATTGCTGATTTTTTAATGGAAAAAGATCGCCTGTTTGCAGAATTAACATTAGATGAAGATGAACTGAAATTATACGAACAAGTGTATGAGCAATTAACCATTGATGTGCCTGAACCTGACTTAGTGATTTATTTGCAAGCACCGGTTGAAGTGCTGCTAGGTCGAATTGAAAATCGGGGGCTACAGCACGAACGTTTAATTGAAGCAGCGTATTTACAACGTTTATCGGATTCGTATGTGGATTTTTTTTATCACTACACTGATGCGCCTCTGTTAATTGTAAATGCGGCGGATATCGATTTTGCCAACAATGAAAATGATTATCAGCAACTGTTAGACAGATTGAAATCAATTAATAGTGGCAGGCATTACTATAATCCGCAGCCGGAATTAATTTAAATCACCCTGTTTCTTTTTTTACTAAGAGGGCAGAAGAAGGGAAAGGAAGTAATAAACCATGAGCGTGCAACCCAAAAAAAATAGCAAAGTCACGATCAATACTTTACGTGAAATGAAAGCGGGCAAGAAGAAAATTGCCTGTTTGACAGCTTACGATGTGAGTTTTGCGCAACTACTTGATGATGCTGGTGTAGACATTGTACTGGTAGGGGATTCGATGGGTATGGTGATACAGGGTTTGGACTCGACGATTCCGGTGACCATGGATGAAATGATCTATCACGGAAAAATTGTTTCACGGGGCTTGTCACGAGCTTTTTTGATATTGGACATGCCGTTTTTGTCTGATTCATCAATCGAGCAGGCGGTAAAAAATGCCGGGCGCTTTATGAAAGAGTGCGGTGCGAATATGGTGAAGCTTGAAGGCGGAGCTGATCAAAAAGAGCTGGTTGAAACGCTAACGCGATTAGGTATTCCGGTTTGTGCGCATTTAGGCTTACAACCGCAACGCGTGCATAAACTGGGCGGTTATAAAGTGCAGGGAAGAGATAAAGCCGCGGCAGAAAAAATGTTAAATGATGCGAAGGTGTTGGAGCAGGCGGGTGCCGATTTGTTGTTACTTGAATGTGTTCCAGATGCATTAGCAAAAAAAATAACTCAAAAGGCTGGCATTCCGGTGATTGGAATTGGTGCAGGTAACAGTACTGACGGCCAGATTTTGGTGTTGTATGATATTTTGGGTATTTCTGCGGGTCATGTGCCAAAGTTTTCTAAAAATTATATGCATTTGACTGGCTCAGTGCAGCAGGCAGTTAAGTTATATGTGGAAGAAGTCAAATCGGTAGCATTTCCGGGTGATGAGCATACCTTTAATTAGAAGTGCGCGTTATAAGCTGTAAAATATTTTTGTGAATTTGTAACGATTAATCGGGGTTGTCGGGTTAATTAAAAAGTGTCGTTACTACTAAGGGCTCCTGCTCTTTTAGCGTCAATAAATACTAAATGCTGTGTGCTACACAACGATTGGGTAATAGGTAAAGTTTTATCCGCACAGCTGTGATTTAAATATGAAAATAGCAAACACTATTCCGTCTTTAAAAACCATTATTCATCAATGGCAGCAGCAAGGTCTGCGCATTGGGTTGGTGCCCACTATGGGGTATTTGCATGCCGGGCATATCGAACTGGTTAAACAGGCAAAAGACAGTTGCGATAAAGTGGTGGTGAGTATCTATGTGAACCCGTTGCAGTTTAATCAGGCCAGTGATCTTGAGGCTTATCCTGAATCACTAGAAGACGATAAACAAAAACTAATGGCTGTTCAAACCGATTGCCTGTTCTATCCCGACACCCAAATGATGTACCCGCATGGGGAGGGAGTAACGACCAAAATATGTGTACCAGGCATTACCGCTGAGCTAGAGGGTGAGCATCGCCCCGGACATTTTGATGGGGTTTCAACGGTGGTGAATAAGTTTTTTAATTTAGTGCAACCGCAGGTCGCCTTTTTTGGCGAGAAAGATTATCAGCAATTATTGTTGATTAAAAAAATGGTGAGTGATTTAAATATGGCGGTGCAGATACAGTCTGTGCCGACTTATCGTGAACCCGATGGTCTGGCGATGAGTTCACGAAATTCGCGTTTGAGCGAAGAGCAACGAATACAAGCTGCGCAGTTGTATCAAACGCTAAAAATAGTGGCAAAACAGTTAAAGCGGGGGCAATTACCGCTGGCTGATATCGAATCGCAGGCAATGGCTCAGTTACTGGCCGCAGGGTTTCAGCCTGAGTACGTGTCAGTCAGGGATTGTTCGTCATTTAAGCCGCCAAAAAACAACCTGGGTAAATGTATGGTTTTAGCAGCGGCTCAGCTGGGTAATGTGCGTTTAATCGATAATTTGATAGTAGATTAGTCTAAAATACAGGTGTGATTGTGGTATATCCAGGAAGCTTACGGAATGCAGTTTCATGGAAATCTCTATATTAGTAATATCTAAACTTGATACCATCCACGGATTCCATCATAATTACACTTTTAGTTTTTATAAAGTCTGAACAGGAATATCTATGCATTTAACAATGCTTAAAGCCAAGCTGCATCAAGCCCGCGTTACTCTCTCTGAGCTAGAGTATGAAGGCTCATGTGCGATTGATGGAAAGTTGTTAGATGAGGCGGGTATTCACGAATATGAGCAAATTCAGATATATAATCTGGCCAATGGGAAGCGCTTTACCACCTATGCGATACGTGGAGAAGACGGTAGTGGCATGATTTCGGTTAACGGTGCAGCAGCGCATAAAGCCGGCCCGGGTGATCGCGTGATTATTTGTAGCTATGTGCAGTTAGATCAGAAAGAAGCCGTCAATTTTAAGCCGAAGCTGGTTTATTTAGATGAGAAAAATCAGATTACCCATACTAGTGATCGCATACCGGTACAGGTCGCTTAAATTGTACTCACTTTGACACTAGATCATGACTCAATCTAGCCAGAAGCGGAAGGTCAAAGGCAGAAGCTTTTTACCGCAAATAAACGCAAAACACGCTAATAAAAGCAAAAACATTATTGGGTTATAGTGCGCCGTAGGCGCACTATAACCCAACAGCATTTG
>Ga0316206_1000546_pt1 | contig 47392 bp, 40 predicted proteins | sample 6monthpyrite_MG_FD_204942 | JGI IMG/M metagenome (GOLD analysis project Ga0316206, IMG submission 204942) | Microbial mat bacterial communities from mineral coupon in-situ incubated in ocean water Damariscotta River, Maine, United States -... | ecosystem: Environmental > Aquatic > Marine >...
AGGTTTGACACTCGCGTTCCAGGTTTCACCCGGCTTAATCACCTCACGCTGTATCCGTGTCGTTTGTGCATTAGCACTGCGCACATCGATATATACATCCGATTGTGCAACATGGTCGCCGCCATCGCCGCTAGTCGCGATAAACTTCATGTGACCTTTACCCAGCTTGTTGGCAACCTTAACGTTGATAAAACCTATCTGCTCGCCCGGGCCACTGAACTTAACAACGGAACTGGCAGCACCTTCTATCAGGAAGCGATCATCTGTTTCTAATTTCAACTGAACTTCTGAAATTGAATCATCCATCACGAATAATGAAACAGGGACTCGCAGTGATTCTTCGGGACCCAATACACGAGGCAAGGTCGCCAGCAGACCTAGAGGTTGCCTGATGAACACAGACTTATCAGTCTTGCCGTATGCACCCTGTTTACCGGCAACAACCATGACTCTAACCTGTCCCAGATATTGTGGAATATTCAGACTGTGTTTGTTTTGTTGCCCGGCTTCCAACTGGAATGGCCCCAGGAAGCTCACAACCGGAGGGAAACGACGCTTTTTCTTTTCGGTTTCATCTTCACCTGCATCATCATCACCACCCAGAGATAACAGGCGTTCTAACTCTCCGCCATAGGCGCCGGTAACTTCATCAAACAGATCCCAGGTCTTTACACCGAGTGCTTCTTTTTTATAGAAGAACTTATGCAGGTTAGGAGTTCTAAAATTGGTTAAGCCCAACAGACCTTCATCAACCACCGCAATCGTGTAAGTCATCGGCTTGCCATTGGTTTCTTTAATGCCAATTTCAACCTTTGATTCAGGCTTCCATTCTTCTGCAACGGTTAGTTCTGGATTCAGTTTTGTCTTAGGGTCTTCTACTAACAACGGCGCAACACCAAACAAACGGATCGGACGATCGTTATCCTTATGTGAATGTGGCTGTATTAATGAAATAGATACATAAACATTCGGACTCATCTCCTCAGTAATCTTGACCGGGAAGTTGGTCTTGTCTTTACCCACTTCTAGCCACTGTTGACTAATCAAACGTGAACCATTTTCAATGCTAACCAATGCTCTACCCTGTGATGCCTCAGGCAACTTAATCATTGCCGTCTCACCAACCTTATATTTTGGTTTATCCGCAGAAAAACTCAGAACACTGGCACCCACGCCTTTTTGTTCCCGTGCCTTACCTGCCCATGCTGGCCAGTCAATATAGAATACCTGTCCAGTACAGTGGTTGCCTTTTAGATCACAGGCGCGAATCATATAGCGCCCCCACTGCGGATATTTAATTTCAAATTCCCATTCGCCACGACCATCTTTGGTGCTGATCGTGCTTTGTTGAATGTGCTGGTTGTAATAGGAACTGGCGTACTGCGCAAGATTATCGCCCGATTGATCCCACCACCATTTCCAGTCAATTTTATACAACGTCACTCTGACTTGTTGCAGTGAAACCTGCTTGCCTTTCGCATCAAGCGACGCAATCTCTACCTTGTGCTTAACATCGGTGAGTAGCATGTTCCGCGACGCATCACCCTTCGGTAATCGCATTCCCACGTAATTTGCGTAAGGGTGATAATCAACACGTGTATTGTGCGTACTAAAAGCACCACCTGACTCAAACACCCGTGTATTGAAACTTGCTGCCAGCATGCCCGGCGGAGGTGTTGACGGTCTTAAATCAGCGGTGAATTTAACATTACCTTTATCATCTAATGCGCCTTCAAATAACACCAGACGCTCAGGACTAAAATGACGTGCAGGATCATCAAATCGATAATCTTCATTGCGACCAAACTTTGTTCGGGAAGGAATCAAACGTACTGCGACTTCACTGTTTAAGCCTGCAGCAATAGCACCATGTAACCATTGACTCGATAAACCAATCTTAAGCGGCATATCCTGCTGATAGAGCTGTTCCGCCGGAAAGGCCAGATCAATTTTCAACCGATTGGGGACTACCGTTTCGACTTTGAGATTTTTAGTAAATTGATTTCCACCAAGAATAGCTTTTACTTTCCAGGTGCCCGTCTCGGCCGCTTCAGCTGTAGTAAATTTAAACTTATAAAAATCACCAACGGGTTGGTTGTTGGTCTTGCTTTCTACCAGTTGTCCCTTGGCGTTATATAATTCCATAGTAACTGGGTGCTGGTCTGGAATTTTATCCAGTTTGTCTTCAAGTACAAAGGTTAAGAAAATATCATCACCGGGACGCCAGACACCTCGCTCCCCATAAATAATGCCTTTGACACCTTGTTTAACTTTCTGGCCGCCGACATCAAAGTGACTGATGGGCAAGGCACTGCCCACACTCAGCTTCAGATAAGCCTTTTGTTTACCTTTACTAGCGACTAAATAGAATGGGCGCCCTGATAAATCAGTATCAGCAAAACCATTTTTATCTGTACTGACGGTCTTTAGTATCTGGTTTTGAAAATTACGTAATTCGATCTCAACACCACTGAGCGGCGCCGAGCTGGTCAAGTCTGTCGCGACCAGATGAATGTGATTGCCCTCGCCACGTTTTGCCAACAAGCCAATATTTGAGGCCATAAAATTACGCGCAGCGGTAGTCACACCGGTCTGAAATTTATAGTAAGCATCCTTACATGGGTTCTCGCGATTCTCCCACTCCTGATAGTAATTCTGGTTGTAATATTGTTCGGCATAATCCCAGTTACTTGATTGGGTAATATCTGCCTCTTCATAATTAACTATACCGGCCTGCTTTTTCACGGGCACAACATTGTCTTCCTTGCTACAACTGTAGGTAGAATTCCCACGATTAATAGAGAGCTTCAACTGAAATAAGGCACCTGGATGGCTTTTTAATAACTCGGTAGCATCAAGGGTATAACGGTTCCATTTATCAGCCTGAGGCGACTCTAACTTAATCGTCTTGCGCCAAAGATAACGACCGACCCGTTGCAGGTTGCTCGAACCATTCATCTGGTTGTCTTGCAGGAACTGGCCTATGTTATTTTCATAAATCACCATGGCCGTTACCTGTACCGAATGTGCATTGACGGCTTCAAATGGAATAGCCAGCACCTGATTTTCGGGCAGGATCACGCCATTGCCTGCAAACCGTACTTGCGGTTTTTGACTGGTGAAAACGACATTACGCGTAACGACTTCACCAAGTTTGTTGCCCAGCGTACTTTTGATAGCACTATCGAGTGTTATGGTTACTTCACCGGTAATGCCCGTACTGGGATATACCTTTAACAGGCTTCCTTCAACTTCTGTTCGAATCTGGCTTTGGCTCGATTGTGTTTGATTGGCTACCTGGCTAAACTGAACCAGGCCATTAAGGTTCTGCCGTGGATCGATAACATCAGTCAGTTGCACTTCGATATATTGTTGGTTACCACTAACCACCCGAACATGGGCAACCTTAAAGTCACCCTTGGCAGGGATGTTAATTTTTCTGTCACCCTTGTTGTCTACCCCAATCGCCTCACCATTCCAGGCCAGGATCACTTCTGTTTTATTTGCTTCACGCTCGATACCAGGAATGACAAAACTGTGTTGGCGACCATTCGGACTATGCTGCCATTTAATGCCCAGCGGACTACCTTTAAACTGTGCACTCAGGATTTTTTCAAGTTTGTCGGCTTCTTCCTTATCCGCTGTATTAACGGTACCCACAACCTGTAGCTTATTTTGTGCATCAAGTTGAGCGTTGACTCCACGGATAGCGACTTCAAAGGTCTGCTTAATGACATCGACATCAAAAACATATGTTTTTAAGTCACCAGAGAAACCAAGCAGTTCGTGAGTGTGTAAGCTAAATCGATATTGTTGTCCTGACACCAATGGTTTTTCCGGAATCAATATAATCTCGCGTTTGCTATTGAATATAAGCTCGCCACCAATACCTGGAGACACCTCCAGAATACCAACGGCATCGGTGCCTACTTTCTCTTCGGGAATAACATCATTTACAAATCGAATCGTTATCGAATCATATTTTGAAATCGTGCCACGATTGTGGGCACTAATATGCTGAGCCCAGGTCGGATTATTCTTTATTGCTTCTTTCTTGCCCGTTTGATCCAGCTTGTCGCAGCCAGAAAAAAGTAAAGCAAAAATAGATAATACGAAACCCCATTTATATGTAAACCTTAGCTGTGTCGGTATCACGAGCTACTCCCTATGATTGTCGTTTTGTTGATTTTAATTTTGTGGTGTTAATGTTATAGAAAAGAAACCTGACCGCGGCACGGTACAATAATGATGCATTAGGATGAAATCTGACGAATTATTATTGTTATTCTGTATGCCCGGATACAACGCTATTTCATCCTTTGTTCTTGTTGTCCTGTCCTGAATGACTGAACGTTTTTATTTTGTGCACGTTATAGAGTAGAGTAAATATCAGACTTTTTCACTGCAGATATTACACAGGTTTTGTGCCTGCTTCGGTCATTCCAATCTCCATCTGATTCTTCAACGTCACTTTATCCCTGTTTGGGTTAAATCTGCCAATTCTCCTGACTGAACTAAATAGAGCCCGTTGCTGCCAATTGAGGCCTATCAGAGCCAATTCAGCAGCTCAGCGACATCTATTTCCTGAACACTTTCCTGGACACTGGGGGTTAATTTCCCCAACTCTTTTCATGTATGATGAGATTTCAAGGCTGAGGAGACCAGGTACCCTGAGCCGCCAAATTGACAGACTATAAAATTTAGTACGGACAAACGATTAAAACGACCATGGTTCATTTTTCCGACAGCCAGCATCACAATGATCGCGCCATTGCCCTCTGGCTGATTGTTATCGCCATGCTTATTTATGCGATGGTCATTCTTGGTGGTGTCACACGATTAACGGGATCCGGTCTCTCTATGGTTGACTGGAAACCTATCATGGGCGTGCTGCCGCCCTTTACGGAACAGGAATGGCAGGAAACGTTTGATAAATATCAGCAGTTTCCCGAGTATCAGAAAAAAAATATCGGTATGGACCTCGATCAGTTCAAAGGCATTTTTGTATTTGAATATTCGCATCGTGTATTAGGCCGTTTCATTGGACTTGCCTTCCTGGTTCCTTTTTTGTTTTTCTTTTTCAGAAAACGTATTCGCCCGCAGCTGATGCCCAAGCTCATTATCATGTTTATATTGGGTGGCCTGCAGGGTCTGCTCGGCTGGTACATGGTCAAAAGTGGTCTGGTCAAAGACCCTCACGTTAGCCAATACCGACTCGCGGCTCACCTGAGTGCAGCCATACTTATATATGGTTACATCCTTTGGGTTGCATGGGGGTTGCTCAACCCGACGCCACAAAATGCCTGGGTACGGGGTATTGAAAGCCTGCGTAAATACACCAAAATTGCAGCATTACTCATTATCGTCATGATCATCAGCGGTGCCTTTGTTGCCGGGACACGTGCCGGTCTAGGCTTCAATACCTTCCCGCTGATGAATGGCACCTTCATTCCCCCCGGCCTGTTTTCAATGTCGCCGTTTTATATAAATTTCGTTGAAAATACGACCACCATCCAGTTTAACCACCGCATGATCGCGTATCTGCTAATACTCTATATTCCCGTCCTCTGGTACCAGAGCAGAAAGTACGTTCTGGCAGCTCGCACCAGAGGCGCGATTTACCTGTTCCTTATCGTTTTTGCCCTGCAAATTACCCTTGGCATCACCACCCTGTTATATGAAGTGCCGGTTGCCCTGGGCGCCGCCCACCAGGGAGGGGCACTTCTGCTACTCACCGTTGTCTTATACCTTGTCCATGAAATACGTGTGGGTAAGTCGCTCTAACAGCTTGATCTTTATTCATTTTTACTAAGTCGGGTTATTGCCAATTGTAGTGCGGTAGATCATTAAATCGGCCCATTGACCTGGGCTAAACTCAGCTACGATGCTCAACACCGATGAGCTATACTCTGAACAACTTGAGAAAACAGGCCTCTATGAAGACAACTCCGCCCCTCACAACCCAGCTAACAGATAACTTTGGTCGGAGTATTGAATATCTCCGCCTTTCGGTGACTGATCGTTGCGATCTTCGCTGTCAGTATTGCATGCCCAAGGGTTTTAAGGACTTTCAGGAGCCCAGCGAATGGCTCAGCTTTGACGAAATCGAACGAATCATCCGCGCCTTCGGCGAACTGGGCACACGGCGCATACGCATCACAGGGGGCGAACCTCTGGTGCGCGCTAATTTACCCGAACTTGCCAGCCGCCTTGCTGCCCTGCCCGGGATTGAGGACTTATCGTTAAGCACCAATGCCACGCGACTCAGCAAACATGCAGAAACACTGCGGGCCGCTCATATCTCAAGAATAAATGTCAGCCTGGACACCTTGCAGGCAAAACGCTTTAAGGAAATGACCGGGGGTAAGCTACAAAAAGTGCTGGATGGGCTGATGGCAGCCAAGGCAGCAGGTTTTGCCCCCATCAAGATCAACATGGTGGTGCTAAAAGATACCAACGAAGATGAAATCGAGGACATGGTGGAGTTCTGTATCGAACATGACTTCACTCTGCGCTTTATCGAGATCATGCCCATGGGTGCAACCGGCCTCGATGCCACCCATCAATATGTCAACTTGCAAACCGTCAAGGCGCGTCTGGCTGAACGCTTTGATCTGGTGCCCGGTATGATGCCTGGTGGCGGGCCTGCACGATATGTACAAGTCGCAGGTACAGATTTGCGAATTGGATTTATCACTCCCATGTCTCAGCATTTTTGTGAGACCTGCAATCGAGTTCGCCTGAGCGTCGATGGCACACTCTATATGTGCCTTGGTCAGGATGACAGCTACCCCTTGCGCGATATCCTGCGTAATGGCTGCAGCGATGATGAGCTCAAACAACATATTGCCAAAGCGATTCAACTCAAACCAGAGCGACATGAATTCACCACCAACCCGGGCAAGATCGTTCGCTTTATGTCGCACACCGGTGGTTAGGCTTTCCACTCGATAACGTTTTGCTAACACCGCAGTAAAACAGTTTGAACCTGTCCCGCTTTTTCTGGTCTTTTTTACTGAACCTCTTTTTCAACATCTTCAACACTGGGCAATAATAATGACAATAAACAATTTTTACGGTCACATCTTATGCGGCTTTACCAGTTTACTCATACTGTTCTCGCTTACTGTTCATGCAGAGACAGGTCAGAGTAAAATCAACGAAGTACTGCAACTTAAAGATGAACCTGCCGGCGTTGTTTTTGAAATTGATACAGGACAAAAAGACGGGCTTGAATGGGCATTACCGATGGTTAAAAAACATATTAGCCAACTTAAAGCGCGATTCCCTGAACTGGATATTGCCATCGTGACGCATGGGCGAGAGCAGTTTGCACTGCAAAACCAAAAAAAACAGAATAACAAAAAGGTACACAGTCTAACCCAGCAGTTAGTGGGTGAAGATGTCCAGCTGCATGTTTGTGGGACACATGCCGAGTGGCGTGGTGTCTCAGAAGAAGATTTCCCGGAATACGTTGATGTCGCCGTTACCGGCCCAGCACAAATTAATGACTATGTCGCAATCGGCTATATACTTGTTAAGATTACCAGCCGAACATAACGCCAGGATCACAGGTCGATGTGAAAAATTGTACCCTTGCCTGCTTCCGTTTCGAAATGCACATATCCACCGTGACTATCTACAATATATTTAACAATCGTCAAACCAAGGCCAGTACCGCCGATGCTTCTGGTAAGTTCAGACTTTGATTGTGAAAATTTACCGAACACCAGGGGTTGAAACTCTTTTGGGATACCTGGACCTTTATCGGAAACACTGATTCTTGTATATTCCCCTTTTGTCGCAACTAAAATAGTGACTGTTTCATTTTCAGGAGAATACTTGATTGCATTGGAAATAAGATTGGTCAGGGCCTGCTGAAGTCTTTTCTTATCAGCTTTAATATAAACTTCACTATCGTAATTAACTAGTTCAAACGAGACCTTATGCATTTCTCCATACTGGGTATTAATGTCTATTGTTTTCTTTACTAAAGAAACAAGCTCTGTCTGCTCAAACTCAAACTCCATTCCTCCCGATTCCATCTTTTGAACATCGAGAATGTCATTTACCAGACCTAACATAATCTCAGCATTATTGAATCCTGCGCCAGCCAGTTTTTTACAACCTTCATGATCATTATAGATAGCATCCTGTGTAAACAACTGCATAGTAGCGTAAATCCCATTTAGAGGTGAACGAAGGTCATGATTAAATAACGAAAACATTTCCTCCTTGATCTTTTCAGCCGCAAGTCTTCTTTTCTCAACTCGTAACAGCGCGACTGTCATTATCAAACTGCCGATCAAAAATATAATAATAATCATTGCGCTGAACGTAATAATTTCATTTCGATAATCCGAAAAAAGATTCGGTTCACGAAAGTCAGTCAATTTCCAGTTAGTCTTTGCAACCGGAGCTGAGTACAGCATCCGCACCTGCTCTTTCTCAGTTAGCCTAAAGTCATCACGCTTCAGGGATATTCGTGCACCTTTTTCAGTAATCTCAATTAAATCTTGTATTTCAGTATTAACCAGCATCAATTCATGCCTGTGCGGACTTGATACGCTTAGAAACTTACCCAGAAAATCAGTACGAAAACTGACAAAAAATATTCCACCTTTCTGACTAGAACCCCAGCGCGTCATTATGTCTATATGATAAACATAGGGATTAGGGTGGATATGAATGTTTTGTTCCTGACCGCTAGCAACCCGTTTGATATCACGGAGACACCGTTCACCGATATAACCCTCAAAGTCATCAAGAATCGGAATGCCTTCATGATCTGCGAGCGTGAACGTAAAATGATTTGGAAAATATTCAAGCAGTTTTTGGCTGAGCTGTTGTTTTAAGCTATCATCGTTTGGAGATTGAGCCAGCATATCAATGAGTTCGTGTTCATTTCTGGTGAAGATACCAACGAGTCTTTGTTGGTTTTTGATCAGCTCACTGACTTCCTTACTTGCTAAGACAACAGTCGATTCTGCAATATTATATTGCGCCTTTTCAAAATCGCTTATGCGCTGATATGAAATCCAGATTATTATGGCACTAATAACGACTGGTATCACAACTATGTATGCGATTGACCAGCGTATCGATGCTAGTAGCCTTGTTGCTTTAGCAGACAACTTGTTATGATTTCCTACTTATTATCCTTCTGTGCCTATAATAATAGGCGATATTATCTTGCCAGGCATGGCAAAGAGGGTAATAAAGGAAGGTTTTTACGTTCTGTAGATGTTCGTTTAACAATCAGCTAACTAACGACACTCACCAATCCGACGACCCGTAAACTTATACCTTAAGACCGTGGTTTTTCCTGCGACATCGCCTAGATCGGTTTTGGAATTACCTGTTATCTTGCGAGAGCCAAAACGTATCTTGCCTTTATTAATGATAGAGCCATGTTCAGTAAAACAATTTATTCTGTAATGCACTGTACGATGCACCACTCTTTGCTCAATGACATCACAGTTTCGTGCATTTAGAAAACTGGTTGGAATCGGATCGGCCTCGGTGAAGCACTCACGAATATGGATAGGAGGTATACCTATTGGCATACCACTCACATTTTGCTTAACCAGCAACTCCCATTCACCTTCGACCATATCCAGAGCCGTCGTCTGGGCAGAAGCACAAACAAGAGATATAAGAATAATAAAACGCTTTATGGACACAATATCACCATGCAACATTAAGGGGTCTGACTATAGTATCGGCCAATAGTCTGGCTTTTTTAGCGCGATATGTCGACAACCTGGTTTCGGCCTTTACGCTTAGCCCTATACATGGCCTCATCGGCACTGTGCAATATAGATGATAATTTTACATCCTGGTTAATTGCCTGACAATAAAGGCCAACACTCGCCGTTATATAAATCGTTTTATTGCTCCAGGCAATTGCTCCACTCGCTATCGCTGCGTGCAATTCCTCTGCGCGCTGTAAAGCAATCGCACGCGAACACCGCATATAAGCCACAAATTCATCACCGCCATAACGCGCAACTAAATCACCTGCTCGCATACCATGCTCTAATGTACGGGCAACCTGATTAAGCACCGCATCACCTGCGGCATGACCATAAGAATCATTGATCTGTTTGAAGTGATCAATATCGATCAACATGACGCAAACATGCTCGACATGGGCATCTCCTGAACGTCGGGATAATGTCTGTCTGAGGCTATCTTCAAAATAACGACGGTTTGCCAATGCTGTCAGGTAATCGTGCTGCGCGGCCTGCTCGAGACTTTTATTCGCCTGCCGCAATTGCAGCGTTGCACCGTCAACCCGATCCTGAAGCGACTCGTTCAGATTTTTCACCTCATCATTTGAGGCCTGCAAGCTTGAAATTAACGCGCGCAACACGGTACCCAACTGCATGATCTCGCTGGGGGCAGCGTTTCTTACAGATGGTAGATTTCCCTGTAAACCATTATGCATTAGCTCACGCCCGGCGATGGCCAGTTTGTTCAATGGGCCGGTTACCCAACTTGAAATTCCTAACGCCAGCAATATTGCTAAAACCAGACCGACTACGCCCCAAATTAAATGAGAACGCATCAGTACATTCACATGCGCCGCTACTTCCGATTCTGGCTGTGGCACCATGATTCCCCAGCCGATATCCGGCACTGCGGCATAGCCTGCAACCATATTGCCTTTCATGAAAGGAGAATAAAATGTGGTAGCCCCCGTCTCACCCGCCATCATGGACTGCACAATCGGCCAGTCTGAAATATCCTTGATCTCACTTACCCACTGTGGATTAGGGTGAGCAATTACCTGCCCGGTTTTATCGACAATGGCAGAATGACCGAGCTTTCCAAACTTAACCGCTTTACGAATGTCTTCGATCAGACCAATACGCAACTCACCAAGAAGTACCCCGATTATTTCCCCGTTCTCATTTTTGACCGCTTGGCCCATAAAGATAGTTGGCTTGTTAGTGATCGGGTGTCGTTTGACTTTCGACATGGACCACTCACCGCTTTTGCGGGTCATCAAAAAACACTGTTCAGTGCTGAACACACTTGGTGGTTCCGGGGAAGCAAGGGGTGCTGAGGATGATCGCCTATCTAGACCTGACTGGGCCAAAATATTTCCCTGCATGTTGAGGTAAGTGATCGATTTGAAGCCTGGCATTTGGCTCAGCGAATTTTTCAGAACCTGATTTGTCTGATTTGCGTGTAAACCCTCAACCATTGGAATGGTGGCTGAAAGTATCGCGAGCATACCTTTATGATCGTTAACGTAAATTTGTAGTGGCGCAGCAAGATTTTGCGCCAGTAATTGATGTTTCTCATGGATTTCACGCCAGCTATTTTCCCAGGCTGACTGGTAAACGTGATAACCCAGGATAGAGATCGGCAATAAGGCCACGAGCACCGTCACCAGCAACATAAGCCGAGACACGGATAAGCCTTTGAGTCGATCAATGAACGGCACTAATTAATTTCCTGAGTAAAAAGAATTGTTATCAGCAAACTTGTCAGCAGGATGACAAATAATTGCGCATTTATTATATGGGATTTAATCACGCGGCCCTAACAGGAGAAGCGATGACATACTTTTGTTACTAATTGAAAAATAAGCTGATCTTTGTAAGGCAAAGCCTTTTTGGGATCTAGATCACACTTTTATATTAGCTAAATGCCGACCAATATTCTTATTTTGGTGGTCGTTAAACGGACAAAAACATGTAAGCACCAAGGCAGAGTAAAAACAGGCCGAACAGGCGTTTGAGCTTGTCGGCCGGCAGGCGATGAGCAAGTCGTGCACCCAATGGTGCAAACATTACGCTTGAGGCAACAATTCCCAGTAACGCAGGCAGATAGAGATAACCCAGGCTCCATTTAAGGCTCGTGGTAGCCGACCAGCCAGTAACGATAAAACCAGCTGCCCCGGCAATGGCTATCGGTAGGCCACAGGCACTGGACGTCGCCACCGCCTTGCGCATCGCGACATTACACCAGACCAGAAACGGCACCGTTAACGTGCCACCACCAATTCCAACAACCGAAGAGACGCTTCCAATAATATTGCCCGCGGCAAATAAACCAACGCGCCCCGGCAGACGACGCGATGCATTCGCGCGTGTATTGAGCAACAACTGAATCGCGACAAACCATTCAAACAAGGCGAAAAAACGCCGCAGGATATTCGCAGGCATCTCATCAGCAATTACTGCGCCGAGTAACGCACCAACTACAATGCCGGGTGTTAACCGCCAAAACAGATCCCAACGAACCGCGCCGTGTTTGTGATGAGCATAAACTGAAGAGATCGATGTAAACACAATCGTTGCAAGCGAAGTCCCTACCGCCAGATGTACTAGACTATCCGGGTCCATCCCCTGTTGAGTAAACAGGTAAACCAGCACGGGAACAATAACCAGACCTCCACCCACACCAAACAAGCCAGCTATCAAGCCGGCAATCGCGCCGACCAATAGATATAATAAAATAATATCCATATTCTTCTAATCAGTGCTTACAGGGAATGTCAAAATCGACATGGTAATGTTCATCATGTCTAACCCATGATCGTTTCTTTGATAGTGTGATATTATTTTTAATATAAGCACCATATTTAGTAGCCAGTAAAAAAGGCTGTAACTCTGGATCAAAAATAATACGCCATAACTTAACCTTTCTCGCCCTTGCCTCTTTATCCAGATAAACGATATGCGCGGCTAATGCTTCATAATCTATACGGACGTTTTCGTAACGCCCTTTTTTATCAAACTCAATGTCATAACCATATCTATTTAGCACATTGGTTGGCAGGTGCACGGACTTATTTTTTTTATTCAAAACCGGCACCATAAAATCCACAGACAGGCCATTCTGATGTGTCTTGTGTGGACTAAACTTGCCACCCTTTTTAAAACCCGTCTCGGCATATTTAAATTGCGTATCCGGCAATTCTGTTTCCAGCTTTTTATACGCGGAAACAATAATGCTGCGCACCGTGCTATGCACATAGGTTCTCCCTAGCGCTGCGGCTAAATGGCTATAGCTGACAAAATTATTACCGGAAGAGGGAAGTTGCACGGCATGCTTGATACGTCCCTGTTTTGTACTACCGTAACAGATACTTTCGGTATCTGCTTCTTCTTCAATAGCAAAAAGCTGAGTGGACACATAACCACAAAGCAGTAAGAGGATAAGTTGTTTTAGCATCCACTAACTTTACATAATGCCAGGCAGCATGAAAACCTGAAATATCACGTTTCAGATAACCAACAGGATGTACAGGAATTATTTTATCCAGATAGTCTTGGCATTAACAAATTCGCGAATACCATGTGCCGAAAGTTCACGACCATAACCGGAGCGTTTGATACCGCCAAAAGGAAGACGTGGATCGCTTTTTACAAAACCGTTCACAAAGGTACAACCAGACTGAACTTGTCGTGCAACCCGTTCGCCACGCGCACTGTCCTGCGTCCAGACACTGCCACCTAAACCATAATCAGAGCCATTGGCAATCCGCAGTGCATCTGCCTCGTCTCGTGCACGTATGACAATGGCAACTGGGCCAAACAATTCTTCGCTATACGCACGCACACCAGGTTCAACTCTGTCTAGAATAGAAGGTTTATAAAATGCGCCGGGGCCTTCAATCGGTTCACAACCCGTCACGGCTTTCGCTCCGGCCGCGATGGAATCAACAACCTGCACGTGTAATTCATCACGTAAGTCCTCACGCGCCATCGGCCCCATGGTTGTTTCTGGATCCATTGGGTCACCGGTTTTCAACGCCTCGACGCCGGCTTTGAAACGTGCAACAAAATCTTCGGCAATGGCGTCGACTACAATGAAACGTTTTGCCGCAATACAACTTTGACCTGAATTTAAATAACGGGAGATAATCGCATTTCGCACCGCCTCATCGAGATCGGCATCTTCCAGTACGATAAAGGCATCGGAGCCGCCTAATTCTAAAACTGATTTTTTCAAACTGTGGCCGGCAGTACTCGCAACCTGCATGCCGGCAGGCTCAGAACCGGTCAGCGTGACCGCATGCACACGAGGATCCTCGATCACTCTAGAGACTTGTGAGGCCCGGATCATCATCGTGGTAAACACACCTTTGGGACAACCTGCCTGAGTAAATACATCTTCGATTGCGAGAGCCGACTCGGGAACATTGGAGGCATGTTTGAGTAAACCGGTATTACCCGCCATCAAGGCCGGTGCAGCAAACCTGAATACCTGCCAGAAAGGATAGTTCCAGGGCATGACGGCGAGCACTGTGCCCATTGGCAGGTACGCGACATAACTTTTAGAAGCATCCGATTCCAACATCTCATCTTTGAGGAAGGTTGCGGCTTTCTCAGCATAGAACTCACAGACCGAGGCACACTTTTCAATCTCACCTCGGGCATCACCGATAAGCTTTCCCATCTCACGGGTAATAATTGGTGCATAGTTTTCGACGTTGTCTCTAAGCACCTCGGCAGCTCTGCGTAAAAATACGGCACGTTCGTCAAAACTAAGCGCTTGCCAATCGGCTGATGCGGCGGCGCTTTGAGCAAGTGCAGCTTCAATTTGCTTATCATCCCAGGCGAGTACCTCCTTCAAGGTCTTGCCGGTTGCTGGATTTATTACCGTAAAACTCATGCACACTCCTTAGGGATTATCAGAACAAAACTCCTGTGATTTTAAGAGTATAGCTACACTTCTGGAGAATGCAGATCTGGTTAATTGATAGCCGAATAACCTATTAAATGTGCGTTTAATAAACAGGCCCAGCAAATACACCCTAATAACAAATTAACTTTATAATGCTGGCAAACTTAAGGCCTTCTCTGATCATGTCTCTAGCACTGACAATATTTCCAACATCTACTATTTCTCTATCTACTCTTTCTCTGGCATTTACCCGCTGGTTGATATTGTTTATTTCATTACTGTCACTGCACGCCTGTAGCACCTTCGATCACCACGACGTTAGAGTGGTTGGCATCAATAGCAAAACAGACATGTTGACCTATCGTTACATTCAGCAGATCAGCAACAAGATAGAAATCATTGGCGCAACTCGCTATCCCGATCTTAATGCGGACATCCCGGTCGCCACACAAATAGATATCGAGCTGGTGATTACCAATCCTGGAAGACTTGCCAGCGCACGCCTTTTGAAATCGAGTCTCCAGCCTCAACTGGATAAGAAGATGATGGATATTATTCGCTACTCGGCACCCTATCCGCCTTTACCAGACGATCTAAAACTGGATACACTCATTATTCAAAAGCGCTGGCAGTTCAATCCCAGCAACTAACATATACCAACAAATATAAATTCCAATCACCATGTCAAAACTACCACGATCAATTGCTGCCTGGCCTTCGGACTCATTTAGTGCCACGATAAAAAGTGAACTGGAACAACTCGATACCGGCACGTTACCACTTGATAAAGCTACACAGCGAGGCGGTTATGTCGATGACAGCTCAATAACCTGCACAGTGCTAAATTTTAAGGACGCGAAAGACAACATCACAGTTAAAGTCGGAATATTTTTTACGGAGATACTCATCTGTTGTGGTTGTGGGGATGACCCTGTGCCTGAGAATGCCTATTGCGAGCTCATGATCATGCTCAACAAGGAAAATGCTGAGGCAATTTTTGTCATTATTGAGACTGACTAGTCTGCTACTACTTTTTTATCCTGAATACATAATAGTAGCAAATGATATTGATTATCAGCACAACAAGGCCGAGAACTATTTGTACAGGGCGAGTTAAATCCTCAGGATAAAGTACCGGCATGATATAACGCATAACAAAATCGCCGTCATACATTTCAAGACCAGCCTGTTCACGTAAACTATTTTCATAAGGAGTTAATGGGCATATCCAACCTGTGAATTCGATCACAACACCCCATAAAACGGCGGGAAGATGTAGCCAGACAAGTTTTCGCCACCATATCAGCAACACCCCACCTAGCAAGACAAACACGACAAAGGCAAAGTGCAGAAGTACAATGAAGTCTGCTGCAATCGCCGGCCAATTAATTGCTGTTTGCATAATCAATTTAAATTCAAAAGTTTATTAATTTAAGCATAACCAGGTTATCGCTCACCTGCCATATTTCATCATAATTCATCGCAGTGAATTCATGCTGACGTGCTGTAATCCATTTTATTAAAACAGACATTAATCATCGAAATGGAACCAGCATGGATTCAAAAATAAATTCAGTACAAAACTGGCTGCGCAATTCAATTTTTCTACGCGTAATGTTTATCGGCTTTGTTATGTTGTTACTACAAATTCCGATCGCAATGATCAGCGGGCAGATCTACGAACGTGACCAAACACGTATCGATGCCATAAATGACATTACGAGCAAATGGGGGCGGCAACAACATATCATCGGTCCTCGGTTAGTTGTGCCATTCATAGAAATTCATACCTGGAAAAACAAACACGGCCATCAGGAAAAAACCCGTAAAACGCGCTATGCCATTTTTTTGCCCGACACATTAAACATTAGCGCAAAAATCCAGAATGAGACCCGCTACCGCGGCATTTTTGAAGTCCCGGTTTATCAATCCAATATTAATTTGCAGGGTAGTTTCAAAAAACCTGACTTTAGTATCTGGGGAACCGATCCAAATCTGGTCCAATGGGACAGGGCACAATTAGTGGTGGGCGTTTCAGATTCATCCGCGATTCAAAAGCAGGTTATCTTACGATGGAACAAAGATACGCTTAACTTTGAACCTGGGCTTGGGCTTGGCAAAACCATTATCAATGATACCGGTTTTCATATCCCAAGAATTTCCGTCAAACAGGCCGTGCTTTACAAATTTAACATTGCAATGGCACTAAATGGTAGTGATGCCTTCTATGTAGCACCGCTCGGTAAAAATTCCAGCCTTAAACTGCAGTCTGACTGGCCTGACCCCAGCTTTCAGGGCTACAAATTACCGAATGCCAGAAAGATCACTGCGCAGGGTTTTGATGCAAACTGGGCTATTTCTCACATCAGCCGCAACTATCCGCAACAGTGGATCGATGATAAATTTGATTACTCTAAATTAAATCAGTCACTCGTTGGGGTAGAGTTTGTCTCACCTGTCGACAACTACCGCATGACCGAGCGCAGCATTAAGTATGCGATGCTGTTCCTTGTCCTAACTTTTGTTGCCCTCTGGTTAATCGAGATTTTCTATAAGCTGCGTGTTCATTTATTACAGTATCTTTTAATTGGTCTTGGCATGTGCCTGTTCTATTTACTACTGCTCGCCTTTTCAGAACACATCAGTTTCTTCTGGTCTTATGTCATCGCCAGCAGTGCGGTTATCATGATGACATCCCTGTACGCAAAAGCCATTCTAAAATCCGGTAAGCGTGCAATATGGATTGGAGCCGGTATTACGGTCTTATATATCTACCTGTTCTCGTTACTCGAAGAACAAAACTATTCGATGTTATTCGGCTCTATTGGTGTCTTCTTGACCCTGGCCGGTGTCATGTACGTTACCCGAAATATTGACTGGTACAACCTCGGTAAGAGGAGCGAATAATGTTTATTGCACATCTACCCGCCGGTTTTCTGCTTTCCCGCTATGTATTAAAAAATAAACGCGATGAACCGAATTATATAAAATATTTACTCATTGGTCTGATTGCCAGTATTGCTCCGGATTTCGATTTGGCCTATTTCCATTTAATTGATGATCGGCAACACCCCCATCACAGTTACTGGACTCACATTCCTGTTTATTGGATAGCCATTTACACACTCTTGCTTTATCCAATTTATAAGTGGTCAGGGCACATTGGGGTAAAATTACTTACCCTGTTTCTTCTCTGTGGTTTACTACATATGTCAATGGATAGTATCGCCAGTGGGATTAAGTGGCTCTACCCCTTTGACAAATCCTACTTTGGCCTCTGGCGTGTCCCATCTGTTCATGACTGGTGGATTGCAAATTATCTCTTCCACTGGACATTCCTGATCGAACTCGTGATCTGCTCTAGTGCACTACTTATTTTCTTTAAAGATCGTGAACTACGCAACGATCTAAAATACCAGCTAATGATCTGGTCTTACCAGATTCGGCCAAGCTCGAAATTGATGGCCAAACTAGTGACTGCCGACAGACGAACTAATCAGGAATAATGACATCCTCATTTGACTGTGCAGCTTGTGCGTTAACCGTTAAACTACTCGTATGGAAACGTATCTGGTGGGTGGTTGTGTTCGGGATGAATTATTGGGGCGACCCAGTAAGGATCGCGACTGGGTTGTAGTCGGGTCTAACCCAGAAGAAATGCTAGCCGCCGGATACAAATCGGTCGGTAAGGACTTTCCCGTTTTCCTGCACCCAAAAAGCAAAGAAGAATATGCACTCGCACGCACCGAACGCAAGACCGCGCCGGGTTATGCCGGATTTAGCTTTCACGCTGATGCAAATGTCACCCTTGAACAGGATCTCTCCCGTCGCGATTTAACGATTAATGCGCTCGCCCGTGATGAGCAGGGCAATATTATTGATCCCTATCACGGTCAGCAGGATCTCAATGATCGTATTCTGCGCCATGTCTCACCCGCCTTTGCAGAGGACCCGGTGCGTATACTACGCATCGCACGTTTTGCCGCACGATTTGCTGAACTTGGTTTCACGATTGCCGATGAGACGATGGCAATGATGAAGAGCATGGTAGAAAGTGGCGAAGTCGATGCGCTGGTGGCCGAGCGTGTCTGGCAGGAAACGGAACGTGCACTGGGAGAACCGACCCCGGCTTGCTACTTTCAGGTGTTACGAGACTGTGGTGCACTGGCGCGTATCTTTCCTGAAGTGGATAACCTGTTTGGTATACCCCAACCAGAAGAATATCACCCTGAAATCGACACCGGCATCCATACGATGATGGTGTTAGAACAAGCGGCACGACTCTCTGCTGATACTCGCGTGCGCTTTGCCGCGCTGACTCATGACTTTGGCAAAGCGATCACACCTAAGGATCAATGGCCACAACATATAGAACATGAAGAACGTGGTGTCCCGCTAGTCAAGGAATTGTGCGAGCGCTTACGTGTACCTCGTGATTACCAGGACCTGGCCGTTAACGTCGCGCGTTATCATTTATATTTTCATCGTGCCAACGAACTCAAGGCAGGAACCATCTTAAAACTGATCCAGAGTCTTGATGGTTTTCGAAGACCAGAGCGTTTTGATATGTTCCTGCTTGCCTGCGAGGCAGATTCGCGTGGACGGCCGGGTTACGAGGATCGGGTATCAACTAAGCCACAATTATTAAAAGATGCTTTCAAGGCGGCGGCAGAGATTAGTGTAAAACCTATTATCGATCGTGGGCTCACAGGCGATGCGATTGCGGCGGAACTGGCCCAATTACGCATCAAAGCCATCAAACGTAGCTTGTTAAAGAAAGTTGCTCCCATTAAATCCAATCCATAAAGATCAACCGACTTGAGACTAAATATTCTGCCCCCACTATCACGTATAATTAACACATCTTACACAATAACCACTAATTCACTATGACAAACAAACCGCCCAAAGTCGGCTTTATCAGTCTAGGGTGCCCAAAGGCACTGGTAGACTCAGAGAATATCCTGACCCAGCTGCGTGCCGAGGGTTATGACCTGGTTCCTGACTACGAATCGGCTGATGTAGTCGTGGTAAACACCTGTGGCTTTATCGATGATGCCATCGCAGAATCTCTAGACTCCATCGGCGAAGCACTCAATGAAAACGGAAAAGTGATTGTTACCGGCTGCCTGGGCGCTAAAGGTGATATTGTCCAGCAACAATATCCAGACGTGCTTGCCGTCACGGGACCTCATGCACAACAAGAAGTCATGCAAGCCATTCATACTCACCTGCCCAAACCGCATGATCCTTATTCTGATCTGGTACCAAAGCAAGGAATCAAACTTACACCAAAACATTATGCTTACCTGAAAATTTCAGAAGGCTGCAATCATCGTTGCACCTTTTGCATTATCCCTACGCTACGAGGTGATCTTGTCAGTCGACCTGTTGGCGATGTTATGCAAGAGGCAGAAAATTTAGTCAACGCCGGCGTAAAAGAACTCTTAGTCATATCACAGGACACCAGCGCCTATGGCGTGGATGTGAAATACAAGAGTGACTTTTGGAAAGGACAGCCCATCAAGACACGCATGACCGAGTTGACTGCCGCGCTTGCTGGTTTCGGCATTTGGACACGCCTACATTATGTCTACCCCTATCCACACGTTGATGAGGTGATCCCATTAATGGCTGAAAACAAAATCCTGCCATATCTGGATATTCCGTTTCAGCACGCCAGCCAGTCTGTTTTAAAGGCGATGAAACGTCCGGCAAACAGTGAAAACGTCATCAAGCGCATCGAAAAATGGCGCGGCATTTGTCCGGATATCGCCCTGCGTTCAACATTTATTGTTGGCTTCCCCGGCGAGACCGAACAGGACTTTAATGAACTACTGGATTTTATTGACGAAGCACAGCTAGACAGAGTCGGCTGTTTTACCTACTCCGAAGTCGATGGCGCGACCTCAAACCAGTTGCCCGATCATGTTGATGAAGAAACAAAACAGGATCGACTCGAGCGCTTTATGACCCGGCAAGCAGCGATCAGCGCTGATAAATTAAAACAAAAAGTCGGTAACAGCATGACCGTGTTAGTAGACGATATCGAAGAGGATGGAACCGTGATTGCGCGCTCCTATGCTGATGCGCCAGAGATCGATGGGATGGTGATCATCGAAGCAACGGAAAAGGCCTGCATAGGTGAATTTTTAGAGGTCTCGATTACAAATAGCGATGAACACGATCTTTATGCTGTTGTTGTATAGATCTGTTATATAGATCAGCTAAATAGCAACCGTTATCCTCTTCCTATAATAAATTCTATTTCCGCACGTTTGCGTTCTACACTATCGATACCTTCCTGGATCGCCTCAGTCCCCCGATAAAACTCAAGCAGACCTACATGGGAAAGCCTCGGGCTTAGCAGTATATCCGGTGGATCGCCGGCCATTCGACTACGGGTAATTCGATCCTGGGTGATATTAATTGAACCGGCAATCGCATCAAGAAGACCGGGGATGTTGGCTTTTTCTTTCAAGCCTGGAAACAGTGCACTTGAATATTCTCTCGCTGACTCTTTGAGCGAATCCATAAAACCATTCCCAGATTCGGATTTTTTTACCGGCTTATCAACAAAATGTTTACCGATGATATCCCCATTTAAGTTCACCGCAATCACGATATCCGCACCCAGTGCCCGACAGATCGAAACCGGTACAGGGTTCACCAGACCACCATCGACCATCCAGCGCCCCTGATTTTGGTAAGGGGGGAACAGGCCCGGAATAGAAATCGAGGCCCACACCGATTCGAGCACCGAACCATCCGTAAACCAGATCTCACGGCCTGTCTCCAGCTCTGTCGAAACAGTTGCAAAAATCTTTTGCATATCTTCGATATTTACGCCTTCGCCACACACATAGTCAGTCAGAAAGGCGTGAAAGCGATCAGTATTTACAAAACCGTTCAGGGAGAAATTCAGCTCAAAGAATCGTGCTGTCTCCAGCTTTGTCAGAGACCGTACCCAGGCTTCCAGTTTTTCCAGATTACCTGCCGTATAAGCTGCACCCACGAGGCCACCGATCGAACAGCCACAAACAATATCAGCCTCGACGCCTAACTTTGCCAGGGCGTTAACGATACCAATGTGCGCCCAACCACGCGATGAACCACTACCCAGCGCCAGGCCAATTTTTGGTGAATGTGTTGTCTTATTTGTCATATTTTTCTCTGGCATACATTAAGTATACAAACTAGGACATGGAAAATTAAGACTAGCACCGTTAAAATGCATTATGCAGGACAATAATCTTTATAGGCCACCCCAACGCTCACTTCTGAGTGGTGCAACGGAAAAACCAAAACGAATTACCATCGGTAAGCGCTTTATAATTACGCTTCTCTGGGCTTTTCCGATCTTTTCAGCCGTCTCCGTACTCAATGTTACAGCGGACCAATGGCTTGCGGTTATCGCGGGCTCTTCCATTATTGCGCTATTTTGTGGTGTTATCGCGATGTGTATACCCACGCGCTTTAAGAGCATCTTTGTTAGCGTGAGTATTCTGGCCGGATTTGGTCTTGCCTTGCTGAGCTAATATATACTGGGTTAATATCTACCGAGCTTAGACCTGCTGAGCTTAGATAAGCGCCAGTCGCTAATATCCTCCCAATACTCTCAGCTAAACCGAACTTATTTTTTCCTGGCGTATCATGTAACTATGATCTTCTCACGCATCTGATTGACCAGAACAAAAAACGTTTGCACGGCAGTATTTTGTTAGGAAAAGAAAAGGTTCATTTTGAAAGTGCCGTGATTAACGAGATCAAACACTAGGTAATTTTCAAAAAATGTATTTCTTTTGTGCAATTTTATTAATATATAAATAAAAAAACTTTGACGTTTCAATTTCATCCTGGACAAATTGATTAAAGATAAAACAATTGTTTCTGAAACAGGCTTAACAAAGACATTTTCTTACACAAAATTGCAAATTTGGGTTATGCGAATATTGCTTTTTGCATTATTCGTTTCACTTTTGTCCAAATCATGTTCAACCAATCATCAAATAAAAATTAGTGCGCTTTGTTGCCAGCCCATGTGCCAAAATAAATTCACCCTTTATCTTTAATATTACTTTCTGTTAACCTTACAATTACTAGTAGACATAATAACTATAAATAATAATTATAAAATAACCGCAAGGTATTCCCTGTGTACAACGTACGACCTGCCACTGTAGAAGATGTAGATCCCATCTACTCCCTTATCTACGCATCGATATGTGAATTATGCAAAGAGCACTATTCACAGGAAAAGCTCGACTCTTTTATTCATACCCTTCCAGGTAAAGTGCTTTACTACAAATGGTTAACTGACAGAATTCTAATCGTTTGTTGTAATGGTAAAGATATTATTGGATTTGGCCAGTTTGACCCGGCTGAGTCATTTGTTGATGCTCTGTATATTCACCCGGAATATACGCGCAAGGGCGTTGGAACAAAAATATTGCACTACCTTGAAGGCGTTGCTGGCTCACTAAAGAAAACCGACATCAAAATAAATGCTGCTGTTAACGCAACAACATTTTATGAAAAATGTGGTTTTGTGCAGCAAGGTACATTTTTTATAACCTGCAAAGACCACACCAAGTTTGAAACGATACAGTTTTCCAAACAACTTAATAAATAAATACAATATTTATCATAATTATTTTTCTGCGAGCAATGTCGCGCGCATAGGTGCGGGATAACCTTCGATCGTTTTGCTATGATCGTTGGGGTCAAGAAAATCAACCAGTGACTGAAACTGCATCCACTCCGTCGATCGTTGTTCTTCAATACTGGTAACCGTAACATCAATACAACGCACTTTGTTATAACCTGCTTGCTTCATCCAGCCCCCCAGGGTTTTAACACTGGGGATCGACCAGACGTTTCGCATTTGTGCATAGCGGCCTTCCGGGATCAACACTTCGCCATGCCGTTCATCAATAACCAGCGTTTCAAGAATGAGTTCACCTTCATCACGTAGGCAATTTTTGAGTTCTTGTAAGTGCGTCATAGGATCACGACGGTGGTAAAGCAGGCCCATGGAAAAAACCGAATCAAAACAGTTTAGTTGCTCAGGTAAATCCTCGATACCGAGCGGCAAAACTGCAACATGGTAGTCCTGGATATATTTTTGTAATGCAAAATATTGCATAACGAAGAGTATAGTTGGATCGATACCAAGCACAAAATCTGCGGCGGCACCACGCATACGCCAGCAGTGATAACCACTACCACAACCTATATCTAACACCTTTCGCCCCGATAAGGGCGCAATATCCTTTACCAGACGATCCCATTTCCAGTCAGAATGCCATTCAGTATCAAGATAGTGACCAAATAGATCAAAAGGGCCTTTGCGCCATGGATGAAACTGCCTGAGTTGATTCAGAAGCAAAGTATGTTGCCCTGTATCCAGATCGGCCTCAATGCCTACCTCTATTGCCGCCTGATTCAGGCTAACAACAGTCGGTGTCGCGTCAGGAAGCTGTGACAATGCTGTCTGCCATTTATCAACATCACCATGGTGACTTGCACTCAGGCGATGAGAGAGAGTGGGTTTAATTTTTTCAGCCCACTCTGAAAGACCTAGTTCAGCGAGTTGATCAAACAGATGTTGTGTATACATGCAATTTGTACTTAAGCTTTAACAGCACAGAACGCCGTAAAGTTGAAACACTGAAACCAGCTTGTTGCAAATTCAAAACCAGTATCTTTCAAGCGTTTTAAATGGTATTCACTGGTTTCAGGAATAAGTACATTTTCCAGCGCGGTGCGCTTCTGGCTAATTTCTAACTCACTATATCCATTTGCACGTTTAAACTCGGTATGCAGGCCATCATAAAATAATTGTTGCGGCTTATTATCACTGACCACCTTCTCTGATATCACTAAAGCACCACCGCTGTTCAAACCCTGGTAAATATTTTTTAGTAATGTATCGCGCTTCTCCGGAGCAAGAAACTGCAGGGTAAAATTAATAACGACTAAAGATGCATTCTCAATATTAATATTGAGAATGTCGTCACAGATAACCTCAACCGGTGTAGATGATGAATCATTCAGGATATTTATCTTACATTGCTCAATCATTGCCTCAGCATTATCGACCGCAATAATGTTACAGCCGGGCGCTTTTATTCTGCGCCGTATTGATAGTGTCGCGGCCCCAAGCGAACAACCCAAATCATAAATATTTGTATTAGGCTGAACATACTTTTCAGAAAACACACCAAGCATAGGAATAATCGTGTCATAACCCGGAACAGAACGTCGAATCATGTCGGGGAAAACATTTGCGACTTGTTTATCAAAAACAAAATCAACTAGCATATCTGAGTGTTTTGAGAAAATATCGTCGCGCATTGTTTTCCCTCTATAGTTCAGCTCGTCCGTTTATAGAAATACGTACAGTAGAACAACGCCCAGTACAATTCGATAAATAACGAAAGGCAACATACCCACGCGATCCAGTAACTTAAGGAAATAATGAATACATAAATAAGCTGTTGCAGCAGAAAGCACAACGCCCAGAATGATGGACACCCAATCTACCTGAGGCAGATCAAATAATTTAATACTTTTATAGCCCCCCGCCATCAGTATCGCTGGAATGGATAATAAAAATGAAAAACGTGCTGCCGCCTGCCGAGTGAAACCAAGAAATAATGCGGCATTCATCGTAATGCCCGAACGAGAGGTGCCCGGTATCAAAGCCAACACCTGTGCAAGCCCGATCCATAACGCACCGGTCCAGGTGATGCTATTAAGCTCACGTTTTCGTGGCGCAAACCAGTCCGTAACACCGAGAAGTAAACCAAAGCCTATCGTCGTCCCGGCAATAACCAGCGGTGAACGAAATACCGTGTCCACCAAATCATGTAATAACAGACCACCTACACCAACGGGAATCGATCCAATAATGACCGACCATGCCAAACGACTCTCTGGTGTCTGTTCGCCCTCCGAAATAGATTGCGTCCACGCCACCAACATCTGTGCAATATCTTTTCTAAAATAAAACATTATCGCTGACAAGGTTCCCACATGCACAGCAACATCAAAGGCCAGCCCCTGATCAGGCCAGTCACTGAATTTAGGAACCAGAATTAAATGAGCTGAACTGGAAACAGGTAAAAATTCGGTCAGTCCCTGAACTGCGGCTAAAACAATAATTTGTATAAGTGTCATAAATTAATTCTTTATATTTTTATAATAAATGTCGAATATCATGTTGGCTAAAACCGGCTATGTCGTCTTCATAGTCCTTCGCGAATGCTATCACCTTAAAACTTTCACCCATCTCACCAGGCAAGGTTAATCGTTTCACTTCACCCGATGCCTGCAAGAATTCAGGCAAGTTCTCCTGATCGGTATCAACTAAATCTAACAGACCAAGGTTTAGCAAAAAGTGAGCCTGCGTCGTAAAACCAACCACTTCCAGTCCGGATTCTAATGCAGCATCCGCCATCGCGGTAAAATCAATGTGCGCAGTAATATCCTGTATACCGGTTAAAATCAAGGGATCGGGATGAGCGCGATGCTGGTAGTGACACATCAGGGTTCCCATGTGTCGCTGCGAATGATAGTAAGCATTGCGAGGATAACCATAGTCAATAATCAATACCACACCCGACTCAATTTTCTCAGCAAGGGTTTTGATCCAGTCTTCGGCGACAAAATTAACTTCAGAATAATAAGACTCTGTCTCTGCAATACTGGTTTGTTGTTTTAACTCTTCAATACGTGCCAGCAAACGCTGATTTGAAGTTGGCTCATAAGAATAGGTTAGCGCATCGTCGTGATATTCAACATATTCCTCAAGCACCTGATCGTTTTCCAGCTTAAAGCGAGTCACAGGCATCGCGTCGAGTAGCTCATTGGCAATCACCACGCCATTAAAAGCTTCGGGCAACACATCTAACCAGACAACCTTGTCGATATAGTTGGGCAGCGCTGCTTGTATATTCTGACGTTGCCGTTGCCGTAACTCGGCACTGAGTTCTAATATATAGTAAGCCTCGGGTAATACTGACTGTGCATCAAGTTCCTTCAGGATCGATACCGCCAGCCGACCACTGCCAGCACCAACTTCCAGCACGTTGTTGGCTGTCTTTAACTGCTGAATGAATTGCGCAAGACATTGACCGAATAATGAGGATGACTCTGGCGCCGTGAAAAAATCCCCCATTGCACCAAACTTTTCTGTGCCACAACGGTAATACCCCAGCTCCGGTTCAAATAACGCGGCCTGCATAAACCGCTGAAATGAAATCTTGCCGCCAGCCTGATCTATGATCCCCTTGATAGCACCCAGTGTCTGCTGACTATGTGACATCGCCTCTTTGCCTGGTGCAGGTAATTCAGAACCAGGTAATCCTTGCCCACGCGACTGAGATAAATATAAGGAAGGTTGTTTTATTGACATAACAGTACTGACATATAAGCGGTGTGTTGTAGTAGGATCTGAGTTAAAGTACTTAGCTTAAAAATACGTGGCCAATTATATCTCAGAATCAGAGCATATAAGCACCAGGGAATGTAACGTAAGGATATCATAATGAGTGAAAACAAGGTGGCGTTAATCACTGGAGGCTCTCATCGCATTGGCGCAGCAACCGCACGTGCTTTACATACCGCTGGTATGAATATCGTTATCCACTATTTAAGCTCTCGCGAAACTGCCAAAAAGCTACAGGAAGAACTGAACACACAACGCGAGAATTCAGTGGTGCTGGTGCAAGCTGATCTCTTGTCTGAAAAAGCACTGCCTGCCCTGGTCAACGAAGCTCACAAGGCCTGGGGCCGTCTGGATGTGCTTGTCAATAATGCCTCGACCTTTTATCGCACACCTGTTGGTAATGCGAGCCTCACCCAGTGGGATGATTTATTTGGCACCAACGGCAAGGCACCTTTTTTCCTTTCGCAGGCCGCCGCGCCCTTCTTGAAAAAAAGTGAGGGTTGCATCATTAACATGATCGATATCCATGCCGAGCGCCCACTCAAGGAGCACACCCTTTACTGCATGGCAAAAGCCAGCCTGGCGATGATGACCAAATCACTGGCTCGTGAATTAGGCCCCGAGGTAAGGGTCAACGGCGTCGCCCCCGGTGCCATCATGTGGCCCGAAGACATCGATGAAGTCACTAAGCAACGTATCGTGTCCAGAACGTTTCTAAAAAGAAAAGGGGATGCTGAGGATATCGCTAAGACCATTTTATTTCTTGCCCAGGATGCGACTTATATCACCGGGCAAATTATTTCTGTCTGCGGTGGCCGTTCATTAAATAGTTGATTACCAAGAAATGGAACAACGACACTTAAAACCAAAAGAAATATTTTACAGTCTACTTTTAGTTGCTACTTTATTCTTCGGGTATGCAAGTTTTGAGTTTGGGAATACTCTCCTTGGCGTGATTGCTATTGGAATCGTATTAATCGTTGTATTCTATGAAATATTTCATTCCCCAAAGTAAAATATTGGGAAAAAATCATAACACTTAAACTATCGGCCAGAGCTGTTGTGATTTCTGATCAAAGGCCTGCCAGAGCTCAGTATAGGTTTTAGCTTCAACAGGGTGTTGTAAATCAGGCGCCAATTCTGCGAGGGGACGTAATACAAAGGCATTAAACAGGATCTCATCTCGCGGTATTTTTAATTTTCCCTGTTCAAATATTTCACCGTCGTACAACAATAAATCTAAATCCAGGCTTCGTGATGAAAATTTTGGACCACTGCGATCACGACCATGCCGATCTTCGATCTTATGCAGATGCTCCGCAACGGCAAGAATATCTAACTCTGTCGCGGCGCTCGCAACAAGATTAATAAAATTATCACCTTCAAAGCCGACTGACTTGCTTTCATAATGTGTTGAGCAGGCAATCTCGCCGAAGGTCTGTTTTAGATCCTGTAGCGCATACTGGATGTTTTCAGCAGGATTGATGTTGCTACCGATACTGATGTATATGGTTGCCATCGTCGACGCTAAAATTACTTTTTGCCGCGCTCAATGATAATGCCCACGCCGCGGGCACCTCGAATCGCGCCGGTCTTGTTCAACTTCAAACGCAACCAGGGAACCTTAAACTCATCCATGATCAACTGGGCCACTTTCTCCGCCAGTGTCTCAACAAGTTGAAATTCACTCGCCTCAACAAATTCGGTAACACGCTTGGAAACCGCCTTGTAATTCAGCGTGTCGTCAATGTGATCGCTACTGGCTGCTTTTTTAATGTCCGCGCCCATCTCAATATCAAAGACAACCGCCTGTTTAATCTTGCGTTCCCAGTCAAAGATGCCAATGACAGCCTCAACCCGTAATTCTGAAAGAAAAATAATATCCATTAGGGAATCATACCAAACTCGATTTGTGGTTTATATGGACAAATTAAGCTTATAATCAACATCTATGCTGACACTTGTAGAGATCTTGTTTATTGTTGCAGCCTATTTGATCGGCTCCATATCTACCGCCATCGTTGTCTGTAAGCTTATGGGGCTACCCGACCCACGTAGCGAAGGCTCTGGAAATCCAGGTGCCACCAACGTCCTGCGCGTTGGCGGTAAAAAAGCCGCGGCCATCACCCTGTTTGGCGACACGCTAAAAGGCTTCATCCCGGTATTTATCGCCTCATTTTTTGAGCTCTCTAGCATTGGCTTTGCACTCGTCGGTCTGGCTGCATTTATTGGCCACCTCTACCCGGTGTTCTTCGGTTTCAAAGGCGGCAAAGGCGTCGCCACCATGCTCGGGGTATTATTTGGTATTCACTGGATGGTTGGGCTCACCACCGCACTAACCTGGTTGATCATGGCCAAGGGCTTTAAGATTTCCTCACTCTCCGCACTCGTCGCCACCCTGCTTGCACCGCTTTATATTTTTCTGATTATGGCGTTGTATCTAAAGATCAATATGGATCATGTACTGCCACTCATCATCAGCACCGGCGTAATGACCGCGATATTGTTCTGGCGACATCGCAGTAATATTCAGAATTTGATTAGCGGGAAAGAAGGGAAGATCGGGAAGTCTTCTTAATCATTAATGTGTATTTTCGTTCCCACTGGAACTAGATACTTTTCTTTCATGTCATAATGTGTTTTTTCGCTCTCGCCGAGAGCGACCTACTTTCCCCGCGCTCGCCAAACGTTCGAGTCTTATTGGCCTACTCAGGGAAATTATGTGATTCACCTTCCCTGGCTCATCACAAAAGCTCGGCATCTGTGCCTCGCCCCTTCGGGTTTCACTTGCGTTTAACCAAACGCCTCTCACGGCAATCGCATGGGGATGTTTGCTCTAAACAGAAATAATAACTAGCAACACAGAACTTCACTCTATGCTGACTAAATGAAAAAGGCTCCATGCAATCGTTATTTTCGTATGTTGGATGAGCGCAGGCAGCGCCCGAAGGAGCGAGGCATTGAAAAAATAATCGGTGAATATACCGAACATTTAAAAGCCATTGAGGAAATGCAGCAATAGCGCTCCCTGATGAGTTTGCCGTTTTTGTTGTCCATCGTGACAGGGTTCGAGATTCCCAAAGCACTTGGCTGGTTAATGATGGGTGGGTCTACCTGGATGGTGTTCGCGAATATGGATCACATCGTCAAAATGGAAGAAATCAAACAAAAATACCCGGAAATATTTACCTAAATAGACGCTAAAGCGTTTTGCCCGAGCTGCGGGCCTTCCGTAGTATAATGAGCTATATAGCCGGAAAAAAGAAAGTTGATAAAAAAACGTCTGTCAAGGCTTCACAGAGAGCCTCAATGGGTGTATACAAGATATTGTGTCTAGGGAATGGTAATTCATGCTTGGCGGCAAGATATAGGGTCTCCACAACCCTATAACTGAGTTTCCATTATCGTTGGGTAGTAGGGTTGGACCTCCAAGCCCACTCCTGCCCCAACCCCGAGGCACTCTCTTTATATAAAATCCAAATCGTTTATATAGGGCGTTGCGTGTGTATCTGCCCTAATCCCATATTTCGTATTACTCAACAAATTGCTGAGTGGTGTCAGTAAGAATAATCCGCCCCGATTACAAATGTAAACCCTTTTACAAATTTTTTTTGCGTTGTTTTACAACTAATGATTGTAAGTGTATAAATTCATTAAATAAATTGGCAATCGTCGATGAATTATATTTTAAAGAAAAATTGCAAAAAAAATTGCAAATATGCAAGTAAATTTTGTGCGAATAATGCGAATAAGCGTTTTTATGTTAAATCTGGTCAACGATTAGCTGGGAAAATGCCCAACGGCCAAACCCGATCAGTACCCCTACCCGTTAGAATCGGCCACCCTCTATCGCCTGATCCATTGCCAACCGCCTCATGGGCCAGCGCGTGGAAATGAAGTTTTTCTGAAATTAAAACTAGAGCGAGCCATGGACGGCGAGCCCGGTTTTGCTGAGCCAGGATGGGGAATCAAAACCGGACAAGGCAGAAAAGGTTCATTCCCACAAGTTTGCGCTGGCTCGGGGCTGTCATTTCTTTTGGATACTTTTCTTTGGACAAGCAAAGAAAAGTATCTCGCTTCAGCGAAGCGAAAAAGAAATAAATATAAGTAGGAAAATATGAAAAAAGAAAAAAGAAAAATTTAGGAAAACTTCGCTTTAACCAACTTGCTCACCAACCCCATATCCGCCTTACCGGCTACCTGAGGTTTAACCACACCCATCACCTTACCCATGTCTTTCATGGATTCAGCACCGGTACTTGAAATAGCTGCATCAACAATAGCAGCAACTTCGTCTTCGCTCATTTGCTCAGGCATGTATTCCTGAATAATCAGGACTTCAGCTTTTTCTTTGTCTGACAGATCATCACGTCCGGCTTTATCGAATTGCTCGATAGAGTCTTTACGTTGCTTGAGCATTTTCTCAAGCACGGTCAACAGACCCGCATCATCAAGTTCGATGCGTTGGTCGACTTCTATTTGCTTGATCGCCGCGGTGATCAGACGCAAGGTCTGCAGACGTTCTTTTGCCTTGCTGCGCATTGCAGCTTTGACGTCTTCCTGAATCTTAGCTATCAGAGTCATGGCAGGCTCGTGGCTATTGAACGGGGATATTTAGTAGAGGCGGGTACGACGCAGACGATCACGGCTTACTTTCTTCTGATGGCGCTTAACTGCTGCAGCCATTTTGCGCTTACGAATAGAGGTAGGCTTTTCATAAAATTCGCGACGGCGAACTTCTGATAAAACACCTGCTTTTTCACAAGAGCGCTTGAAGCGACGTAATGCGATATCGAATGGTTCGTTGTCTCTTACTTTCACTGAAGGCATAAAGCTTCCACTTCCTTAGGTTTAACGGTATAAAGGCGCGCAATTCTAACGATCTCAGCGGCCTAATGCAAAGTCTGAGACGCAAATATCGGCCAAAAAGGGCAAATTATTAGAATGTTGGTACTGGGAATAGAGACATCCTGCGATGAGACCGCCACGGCATTGTATGACAGTGAGCAGGGTCTTTTGGCGCATGAGGTTTATTCTCAGATTGAGTTACATGCCAAGTATGGCGGCGTGGTGCCGGAGCTGGCCTCACGGGACCATATTCGCAAGCTTACCCCTCTGATTCGACAGGTCTGCGCCAAGGCAAAGTTAGCGCTCACTGACGTCGAAGGCATTGCTTACACAGCCGGTCCCGGCCTACTCGGCGCTTTGTTGGTAGGAACCACCATGGGTCGGACACTGGCCTTTACCCTGGATAAACCGGCCATTGCCGTGCATCACATGGAAGGCCATTTGCTCGCCCCCATGCTCGACCCCAATCCACCAGAATTTCCCTTTGTCGCTTTGCTGGTCTCGGGTGGCCATACACAGCTGGTCCAGGTCGATGGTATTGGTAAGTACACACTTCTCGGCGAATCGGTAGACGATGCCGCCGGTGAGGCATTTGATAAAACCGCCAAATTGCTGGATCTGCCTTATCCTGGAGGCCCCGCACTTGCGGAACTGGCGAAAAAGGGCAACCCGGATCGCTTCACCTTCCCTCGACCCATGACAAATCGACCTGGTCTGGACTTTAGCTTCAGTGGTCTCAAGACCTTCGCCTTATACACTCGACGTGAAAATGGCGATGACGAACAAACCAAAGCCGACATTGCCTACGCCTTTGAGCATGCCGTGGTCGAAACACTGTTCATCAAATGCCGCCGAGCCATGGAGGAGACGGGTTTTAAAACCCTGGTAATGGCGGGCGGTGTCAGTGCCAATCAAAAACTTCGAGAACGTCTGGACCAGCTCGCCAAAGATAAGGGCTACCAGGTGCACTACCCCCAAAATGAATTCTGTACCGACAATGCCGCAATGATTGCCTACGCCGGGTGCCAACGCTTGATGGCCGGGCAACACGAAGGCCTGGGATTTGGCTCAAAAGCGAGGTGGTCGCTTGAGGATTTATCACCTATTTGAAGTTTAAGGAATTAGATATATAAAAACTGGATTCCCCTTCGTAGTGCCCCTCAAAAAAAGTAAATAGAGGGTATCCAGTGGAATGATGACGAGCTTCGGCAGAGCGGAAGAACACAAAAACAAGTAGAATAAACACCATGGCCGGCCGTATCCCATCCGCATTCATTGATGAACTCATTAACCGCGTCGATATCGTCGAGGTCATTGACTCGCGCGTGCCCCTGAAAAAAGCAGGCCGCGAATACGAGGCCTGCTGCCCCTTCCATAACGAAAAAACACCCTCGTTTAAAGTAAATCCCACTAAGCAGTTTTATCACTGTTTTGGCTGTAAGGCGGGAGGCTCGGCGATTACCTTTTTGATGGAGTATGACCATCTGGATTTTATTGAGGCGGTCGAGGAGCTCGCGAAAGTAGCCGGGGTTGAGGTTCCACGTGAAGAAGGGGGTTCGCGATTTAGCCCGGAACAGCAACAGGTCCAAAAGCAGGCCAAAACCGATCTCTATGAGCTGATGAACCGGTGCGACCTTTTTTTCCGCCAACAACTACGCCAGCACCCCAAGGCGCACATCGCCGTTGATTACCTGAAAGATCGGGGCCTCTCTGGTGAAATCGCCGCCCGCTACAACATCGGTTACGCCCCGCTGGGCAACAATCTGGAACGCGCAATATCCGGACATACGGAAGAATTGATCACCACGGGTATGCTGGTTCGCAAGGATACTGGCGAGAGCTATGACCGTTTTCGCCACCGCATCATGTTCCCGATTCGCGACAGCCGCGGCCGGGTAATCGCCTTTGGCGGACGCATCATTCCAGAGGAGAATCAAAATGCGGACGTAAAAGTCGCAAAATATATGAACTCCCCGGAGACCCCCCTGTTTCACAAGGGCCGCGAGCTATATGGGCTCTATGAGGTTCGCCAGGCGATACGGCATATTCAACGCCTGCTGGTGGTAGAGGGCTATATGGATGTGATCGCCCTGGCCCAGCAAGGTATCGATTATGCCGTCGCAAGCCTTGGCACCGCCTGTACCGTTGAGCATGTCCAGAAATTGTTCCGTTTGTGCTCTGATGTCGTGTTCTGCTTTGACGGTGACCGGGCCGGGCATGAGGCTGCCTGGCGGGCACTGGAAAACACCCTGCCCGCTCTACAAGGCACCCAGCAAATTCGCTTTTTGTTCCTGCCCGACGGCGAAGACCCGGATTCAATGGTCCGCAAAGTTGGCAAGCAGGCCTTTGAAGAGATGGTCGATCAGGCGCAGTCGCTGTCACAATACTTTTTTGACCACCTGCGAGAAGGCATTGGCCGCCACGATCTGGAGGCCCACCGCACCCTGATTGAGCGGGCAAAGCCGTATTTACAGGGAATGTCCGATGCTTCCTATCGGTCTTTGCTGGTCAAAGAGCTGGCCGGCTACATCAAAAAAGATGAGCGCGAAGTCTATGGTCTGCTAGGTGTCACTCAAGCGTCCCAAAAGCAGGGGTTTTCTACTGCCAATAACCAGTCTAACAGCGCAATGACGCCCTCTTTGGTCCGCACTGCGCTACGTTGCCTGCTGCACAGCCCTGCGCTGGCCGAGACTATCGAAGAACCCAAAACCCTTTCACAAATTGACCAACCTGGCATTGGCTTACTCGTTGATCTACTTGAAAATTTAAAATTGAACCCTACTCTTAATACAGCGGCGTTACTTGAACGTTGGCGCGATAAAGACGAAGGTAAACATCTGGCGAAACTTGCAACCTGGCAATCTCCCCTAAATGATCTAGACTCCCTCCAGCAGGAGTTTCTTGGTGCCATTGAAAGGCTGCAGGCTAAACATCTCAGTGCACGAACCGATACCCTGCTGGCGAGATCGAACCAGGGATCGCTCAGTCCTGATGAAAAGGCAGAATTACAGTCTCTGTTAAACAGAAATAATCGCCAAAACCCCGTCCAAAGTTAAAACCGTTTAATGAAAATGTGCGCCGGATCGTTTAGAATCCGTCGGTTTTTCCACCTTGACAATATAGCCAAGGAGTAATGAAAGAGTGCAACCAGGACTTATGAATAAAAGCCAACAACAGTCTCAGCTTAAGGTATTGATAGCTAAGGGAAAAGAGCAAGGTTACTTAACCTATGCCGAGGTCAATGACCACCTCCCAAATGATATTGTCGATCCTGAGCAGATAGAAGACATCGTTGCCATGATCAACGATATGGGCATCGTCGTGCACGAAGTTGCCCCAGCAGATACAGATACCGTAATAAATGACACCGTTGATGAAGATGCCGCAGAAGAAGCTGCCGCCGCACTCGTCAATATGGATAGTGAATTTGGCCGCACCACTGACCCTGTACGTATGTACATGCGTGAAATGGGTGCCGTTGAACTATTAACCCGTGAGGGCGAGATCGAAATCGCCAAGCGGATTGAAGATGGCCTGTACCAGATGCTGTCTTCGCTCGCCATGTACCCTGATACGATTGCCGAAGTTATCCGTATTTTTGACCTGATCGAAGTCGGCGAAGCCAAACTGGCTGACGTTCTGACCGCGTACATCGATCCGGATGCACCCGACAACATTCCGACCCCGGAAGAAGTCGCAGCAGCCAATGCAGCTAAAAATGCAGGCACCGCTGACGATGATGATGAGCCTGTCGATACTGGCCCTGACCCTGAAGAAGCGAAAGCACGCTTTGCCAAGATTCGTAAACTACACAAGAAAATGATCACCGTGCTTGGTAAGCATGGCCATAACGATAAAAAATCTGAAAAGATCCGCAACGAAGTTATCTATCTGTTTATGCAATTGAAGCTGACGCCAAAGTTGGTAGACGTACTGCAACATCGTATGCGCCAGTTGGTCGAGCGGATTCGCGAACATGAGCGTGTCATCATGAACTTTTGCATAAACAAGGCTCACATGCCGCGTAAACAATTCGTGACCACCTTTCCTGAAAATGAAACCGATGCGGCCTGGTTACAAGGGCATATCAACTCGGGTGAGACCTATGCACAGGTCCTGAAAGATCATGAAGAAGAAATTACCAAGGCCCAACGCAAGTTAATCTCGCTAGAAAAAGAGTGCGGTCTGCGCATTTCTGATCTGAAAGCAATTAACCGCAAAGTTTCCATTGGCGAAGCCAAGGCGCGACGTGCCAAGAAAGAAATGGTGGAAGCCAACTTACGTCTGGTGATATCAATTGCCAAAAAATACACTAACCGTGGTCTGCAATTCCTCGACTTAATTCAGGAAGGCAACATTGGTTTGATGAAGGCCGTCGATAAATTCGAATACCGTCGTGGTTACAAGTTCTCGACCTATGCAACCTGGTGGATTCGCCAGGCCATCACCCGTTCCATTGCGGACCAGGCGCGGACTATTCGTATCCCTGTGCACATGATTGAAACGATTAACAAACTTAATCGTATCTCTCGTCAAATGCTGCAGGAAATGGGACGTGAAGCGACGCCGGAAGAGCTGGCCGAACGTATGGAAATGCCAGAAGACAAAATCCGCAAGGTCCTGAAGATTGCCAAAGAGCCGATATCAACCGAAACACCGATTGGTGATGATGAAGACTCGCATTTAGGTGACTTTATTGAAGACGGCAATGCCACGTCACCGGCTGATTCGGCGACCTCCTCAGGTCTGCATGAAGCGACACAAGATGTATTAGGTGGTTTGACCGCACGTGAAGCAAAAGTACTGCGTATGCGTTTCGGTATTGATATGAATACAGACCATACTCTGGAAGAAGTGGGCAAACAGTTTGATGTAACCCGTGAGCGGATTCGTCAGATTGAAGCCAAAGCACTGCGCAAACTGCGTCACCCGACCCGCTCGGAGACATTGCGTAGCTTCCTGGATATGGAGCAGAAAAACACTTAAAGACATATTCAACTTTGTTGAATAAAAAGGGCGCTTCATGCGCCCTTTTCTTTGTTCCTCCATTTCCAATCTAGGCAAAAAATGAAGTACAATGCGTCCCGTTACGGGCCTGTAGCTCAGTTGGTTAGAGCAGGGGACTCATCAAAATGGTGCGCTCATACTGAAAGGCATGAGATGAACGGGATGAATTCAGGGAAACCTTAACAGTCGACCTTAATAAATATAGGCGAGCTGATGGCAATCCTGAGCCAAGCCGAAGGTATACTTTCGGAAGGTGCAGAGACTACCTGGGGACTGGTTTTTAAAAAAACCGAAGCGTCCTTAATAACAGGATTAAGCGTCCCGCGCCCTAGCAAGCTAGATTTTAATTTAGTGTTGTGGGTGATGAGATAGTCCACGCTGGATAGAAATATCGAGACAACGTGAATCCCTTGGTCGAAGGTTCGAGTCCTTCCGGGCCCACCAATCTAAAAAAAATTTGCTCCAAAATGAGCACGTAACCATATTTTGAGCGTTTTGTTCATATTGTAGTGATTCGAAAGCATAATTTGTGCATTAGTTGTCCGCTCTCGGCCAACAGCGGTCATTCAACGCCCGCCTAACCAGTGGAGCATATTGACGTGCGTTTTTGTGTCTTTTTGCAAAAACTGCGATAGTTTACGGAATACGATTTGAAGCGCTTGTTATATTACCTATTCAAATGGTCCACAAACCAATGCTCGCTTAACTCCAGCGGTTAAAGTATCTATCCCCTCGATTAATTTTTCTCTTCTAATTAGCACATCTGTAATTTGACTTGAATATTTTATAGCACTCTCTCGCATCATTCCCAACATTGGCCAACCCCACAATGCTGAAACTGTAACTTCATCTTTAATAAAATGAGGCTCAGTTAAAAATGTGCAACTAAGTACGGATTCAATGGCACTTCTATTTGTCTCACTTCCGCCTACAAGGTCAATCACAACTGAGCCTTTGGGAATTACTCTTTTTAGATGGTCATTACTTACAAGATAAGTGATACCCCTTAGTTCTCGTGGTAGATCTGCACCATTTACAACCAAATCAACATCCTTTAACCAAAAATCTATTTTATCTTTAGCTGTTTGGGTGCGACCTAAAATATTGATATTTTTGAAGCCTTGATCATATATTTCATGCATTGCGCCTTGCGCCACATTACCATAACCCAATACAACTACTTTTGCTTCACGGATATCTAAGTGAGGTTTATTTTCTTTTAGTAGTTTAATCCCATATCTTGCGCCTGCTTGTCCTGTCTCATGAAGACACTGTATTCTTCGCAAACCAAACTCCAAAGGTGGATGTGATTTTTTATAATCAGCAATTGCCACATTCCCACTTTTTAATTCAAATTCATGGAGGTTAAAAATATTGGAATTGGTCTCTTTTAATTTTTCAATTAGCCCATTTGAATCATTAAAATCTGCACTATCATAAAAATATAGAGTTTCACTACCCGTCTCTTTTAACTCTTCAAATTTTACACCTTTATGTAAAAGATTTAAGGAATAGGGATTACGATTTCCTGCCCTTCTTATTGCACCCGATAATCTTCTATTTCGTCCTATAACAAATATTTTTAGATCTCCAATTGTTTCATTATCAATAAAACTTTTTAATGCATCAGCCATCGCAGTTCGAGCTAATATCTGTTCATCGGTTTGTGCTTTTGGAGATTCAAAAATCTCTTCCATAGCTATAACATTTATTTGATTATTCTCAAGGATTTTTGCCCTATCTGGGAATGAGTGAAAATGTGCCATACAAAACAGTGTACAACCTTTTTTCATCTTAGATATAGACTCCAAAGATGGACCTTTCAATTTAATAATCATATCTTTATCTTTGTATATCTCATCTTCTTTTTGCATTACAGCACCATTTTTAAGATATTCATCATCTTCAAAATCTACACCTAGACCTGCACCATGTTCAACAAATACTTGAACACCAACCGCTGTTAATTGCCCAACATCTTCTGGGGTTAAAGCAACCCTTTTTTCTAATCCACCTGGGTTTTCAGGAGATTCAATCTCTTTAACTAAAGCTATATTTTTGAAAGCTATTATTGATAATTTATTCACAATAATCCTTTTTCTATTTCATTATTGAATGCCAGGGATCTATTTATAAGTAACAGTTGATAACGGGGCCCTCTGGATCTCGTTATCATTAATTTCTAAAGCTGTTTAATAAATCGTAATTTTCAATACAAGTTACCGTAAACAGGTACTGTTATCAATGTGAGCAAATCAGGCCACCCTGTTGCAGAATGTAAAGTGCTTTTTGTGTGGAAAATTTAAATTAAGTTGAATTTCTGAATGTCAGGAAAGGGTTGGGAGCAGACATATTAACGCTCTAATAATGCCGGCTCTAAGCGCTCGAATTATGCCTGAGCACAAGTTACGCTAATGCTCAAAATATGCTGGTACTGTGTGCTCAAATTATGGTGACGTGCACACAAAAAAAGGCGAGTAACCACTCGCCTTTTTTCTAAAACATATCGTATCTATTACCAACCAAAGATCACACCTTCAAGCAGCAAGTTGTGGCCCTTAAATTCTTCGGTCTTTGCGTTGATGAAGTGCTTCGCCTTACCACCAAAGCGTCGCAAAATACCGCTGGTAGCTTTAACACCATCACCTAAAGTGAATGACTGGATGATCATACTTCTCTCTCTTGCTGTAATACGCTTACTCACTGAAAAAGCCTGATTCGGAACAGGTTTGGAAGTGTAGAGGATTTTATAAGAATCGCTTGCCGGCTTCGGTAATTTCTTCTTAAAGAAGGCACGTCGAAAAACGGCAGCGCGACACTTGCCCGCTTTATAACTTTTATGCACAGCGCCCATGCCGCCCTTGATACCTTTGATTACAGGTTGGCGTACAGGATTCGGATAAGCGGCGATAATAGATAAGGTCGACAAATTCGGTGGTGAAATGCCACATATTTTTTTCGCAACCAGATCATTTGTCGTATTAATCTCAGCCTCATCTTTTGCTGTCGCTAAATAAAATACCAGCGTACCTGGTAACTTCACAATCACCTCATGACCAAGATGCGCCATACGCCAGGAGACAAAATGCGGCCCGTCAAATACAATATCGTATTTATCGTTACGCATATCACGTTGGTAATTCAGCCAGTTCTTTGGATGCTCATAAACTACCTTTTTACCCAGTAATTTAGAAAGGTGGTCCGCGACGGGCCCATATAATTTTTTACCGGCCTCTGGCTTTTCTCTCGGTGGCCCTGTCATGATCAGGTCCTTTGCAACAACACCCTGAGCAAATAACACGACGCTCAAGATCAAGATCCACCGGCTGAAATGGCTCATTTTCATTCCCTAACTCCTTAAAAACTCTTATTGTTATGTGGTTATCGTCATTAGGCGCACTTTCTTCAATTTGGTTTATGTGATCATCCTAACGGTCTAATAATAGACCACTTTAGAATACACCTCGAGTGGCTTAAATCCAGTAATTTTCAATCAAAATCAATATATTGGTTGCATTTTCACCAATTCAGCGTAAGTTAAAGAAGCTGTCTTTCTGAACTGCGCCAGTAAAAAAATATATAAAATTCAGGTAATTATTAGCCCTTAATGTTCAAATCCAACGCAATAACATCAATGCCGTCAGAAAAAACTACCCTGCCAAGGCTAAATATTCCTACTGGGGCCTCATCGAAGTCCCGGCCTCAATACCGGGCAAAACAACTGGAACGCTGGGCAGCTGAACTGCCTATTGGAAATACCACCGTGGCTACTCACCAGATGCTGGAAAGGCTGAAGGAGCTAAATAGTACCCGCTACTCCTATAAAGAACGCTTACAGTTACACAACACGCTTCGCCCAGTTTTTACAGAACTACTACATGCTATTCGCCAGCCCTTGCGACAAGCCAATATACCGCTAGATCAAGAACAGCTTTACCGTGCCAACCTAATGCAAACATTATTAGAACATATGGCCCTGGCCTACAAGCAGGTGGTTAGTGAATTATCTACACAGCCTAAATTAAAAGAATACGATTCGATGCTACTGACGGAAGGTATTTACCTTGCGATGACCTTTCTCAGTCAACGTCTGGTCGATGCTTATGGCATGTATGCGCCAGAACCAGGTAAAGTCTGGTCCGATCTGCATCAACTTTATAATTTTGCTGCGGCAAAGCAATTACTCCACCAACCAGTTGATGACCCCTATCCCGATACACCACTGCCTGTGCAGCTAACCATTGATTTTGCCTACAAGCGGATCCTGCTACTTTCCCTGGCAGAGCCATATCACCTGATGCAGTATGAAGCCGATGACATGTACCGGCTGATTTCTTCTTCGGTCGCTAACTGTGCGATTGAACCTTTCTCTGAGTTTGTGACCAGCGGTGAATACCTGATCGATATAGAATCCGATAGCGGCCCGCGCTTTGTCGAAAAAGAAAATCAGTGGCAACCCATTGATCCACGCATCATTGACCTGACAAGGGTTAAGCTACAACTAAATATTCATTTGCAACGATTGCTTTCGTCCAGTTTGAATACGTCTGAGTTTGAATCCGTTTCTCTAATAGAACGGCAACAACGTGACATGCTGCTACGACTTGCCGATGCCTGGAATGCAGTACTGGTTCGCAGCACACAACGCTATTCTCTTTCTGCACAGATTGAACTCTCTTCCGGATTAAATGCCAGTCACCACTATGTGTCAGAGGGTGTGCAATTCACGCCTGAGGTGGATGAACTAAAATTGGTCACCAATTCTGACGCCGACACAAAAGAGCCTGAACAGAGAAACGATACGATTTTTGCGACGGCCTACCAGGATGCCGTGCAAAAAGATCGTATCCATGAAAGTCATAACTACACTCTCAATCCCTGGTCACAGAAAAATATAAGTCCTATCGGTATTGCGCTGAACTGTAAGCAAGCCGGTAACAATATTGATGTTCGAGTTGGAGAACTGGTGACCTATCGCATACCCCAAAAAGGTAAATCATCAAAGAAAGCCCATCGTTGGCATATAGGTGTCATTCGCTGGTTGCAACATGAGTTCACAGAAGAAACAGAAGGCAATGTAAACATCGGGATCATGAATATCGCCAATGGGGCTGTGCCAATTGGCAGCAAAGCGATTAAAGGTCTGGGTAGTGGTACGGATTATTTTCGTGGGCTACTTATCCCAAAACAAGTCTGCCTGAAACAGACACGCAGTCTGGTTGTTCCTGCGCTACTCTATGATGTCGGTACAGTGCTTGCCATTAATATGAAGCAACGTCTGTTCTATGCAAAACTAACACGCATGCTTCTCTCTACTCGCTCATTCACCCAGTTTGATTTTGAGATTATCAAGCGCCCCGTTGAGTTTGAACTCTAAATTTCCAGATCTTTTTTATTTCTGAACAGACATGATCGCTTTGATCTGTGTCGCATACCAGAAACCATCTGCCTGTAGTTGTTTAAATCCAACGTTCAGGGCACGTAGCGCCTGATTTTTAAGCTTTTTATTGTTCGTCTGCAACGCGTATTGATAACTGGTTTCAATAATCACGGCACTGGGGGAAGGCAAAGGGCTATCGCTGACCATGGTTTGTCCGGCACCATATTTAAGCAACATATTTTCTGCCAAACGCCATCCCTCTTTACTATAAAAACGTGACCACGCCTGCTCCAGAATTTTCTCTAAAAATATTTTATCATCCGGATTTTTTTCAAGTTGCCACCAGGCAAACAGACCCTGTGCGACATAGGCATAGTCTTCGATAGTACCGTCACCTAATGAACGATTAGAATCACGCTCATCCACGGCCCGACGAAGCACCTTACTCTTGTCGTCCCAGAGCTGTCTCTTAAAATAATTCACCAGTTTAGCCGCCTGGTTTTTATATCTTGTGTTGCCTTTCTGTTGCGCACCTTCAACGAACGCGCTTAGCGCTAAACCATTCCATGCCGTCAATACCTTAGCATCTTTTGGTAATACCCGTTTCGCCCGAGCCTTCAACATTTTGTCTCGAGCTGACTCAAGTAGCCGCGCAATGTTTTGCACTGATCGTTTCAACTCACGTGCAAGATCAGGTATGTTCGTCACTTCAACCAGGTGATGGCCATCATCCAGATCTGGCGCACCCTCTAGCCCCCAGATTGGGATGATCACCTGCTGTTCTTCCTCGGTCAAAAGATGCTTAAGCTGCGCCTTCTGCCACAGGTAATAGCCACCTTCAATACCCTTATCATCCACTGCCGACAGACTGGCAGCAAAGGCGGTTGATGCCGTATCAAGGTCACGCATAATAAAATTCAATGTCGCATCCGCAATGTCCTTGTATGCAGGATGTTCTAAAATAATCGCCGCCTTGTAATAAAGACTGGCAAGTAACGCATTGTCATACAGCATTTTTTCAAAGTGTGGTACCTGCCAGCCTGGATCAACCACATAACGATAAAAGCCACCGCCTAGCTGATCCTGTAAGCCTTGTGATGCCATGTTGCGTAATGTCACGTTTAAGAATTGTTTAATCTGCTCATTGGGTTTTCTTTGATAAATAGTTAATAACGTATCTAACTTCGGCACAGATGGAAATTTATTTTGCTGGCCATAGCCACCCTGCATATCATCTGAATAGCTAAAACTCTGATTAACAAAAATATCCATCATGCCCTGTGCTAACTCGGAAGGCAGTTTAGATGAGGCGCTAACTTCTGCCGTTGATAACTCCACACTCGCTGCGCGGGCGAGATCCTTAAGCTCCTTTTTCCTTTCACGCCACTCTTTTTCCAGACCTGTCAGGATCTGAAGAAAGTTTTCGGCCGGTGCATAAGTCAGACCAACGAGCGGATAACCATCAGGGGTGATAAACGTATTCAACGGCCAACCTGCCTGACCCTGGGTACGTTCAACAAAATCAATTAAATGCGCATCCAGTGCGCTATTAAGTTCTCTATCTACTTTAACCGGAATAAAATGCTTATTGAGCAAAGCCGCTACTTTGTCATTCTGATAACTTTCACGTTGCATGACATGGCACCAGTGACAGGAAAAGTAACCACTGGATACAAACAGGAGCTTGTCCTGCTTACGAGCCAGCTCTATGGTTTTTTCATTCCAGTCCAGCCAACGGACAGGATCACGGCCATGCATTGCAAGATACGGTGAGGCATGTTCAAAAAGCGCATTTTTCTCTGCCTTACCCGTCGCAGTATTTTTTGCAAAACACGGCTGCGTAAATACCAGGCCTAATATTGGCAAAAGTAGTAACCCAACAAAATATTTTTTTCTATTTCTCAAAACGATTTTTCCCCGAATATATTTCTGTTTCTCAACGTCCGACTGTAATTTACTATAGAAAGTTCCACTCCATCATAAAGCTATAAACTGCAACAATTGATACTATTCCGAAAATAATGGGAATAAAACGCCTCTCATAGCGGTTATATAGAATGAAATCACATAAAATACCAAAATAGAAAAAAATCAGAGTAAATGAAAAAGAGATCTGACAACAAAACCCGGTTATTCCATGACACCATCCTGGTGTACCTGGATTCAGCCTATAACTACGCCCATTGGCTGTCTCGTAACCCGCATGATGCCGAAGATTTAACACAGGAGGCATGTACGCGAGCCTATGCCGCTTTTGATAAATTTAAGCCAAATAATCCGAAATCATGGCTATTAACCATTGTCCGTCATACTTTTCTAAACCAAAAACAAAAGGAGCAGCGGCGGGGAGAAGTCGTATATTTAGATTCAATATCACCATTGACAACAACGCCTACCGCTTTACAAGATAACCATACACCCGAAAAAGAATTACTGCGGCAACATGATGCTAAATTGGTTCACACGGCAATTAACGAACTAAACATTGAATTCCGTGAAATCATTATCTTAAGAGAGCTTGAAGGCCTAAGTTACAACGAAATATCGGCGATCACAGACTGTGCATTAGGAACAGTTATGTCACGTCTGTCGCGGGCACGCAACCAGCTAAAATCAAAGCTGACCATCGCAATAAAGAAGACGGAGAACAAAGCATGAAATGTAATGAAATAGTCAAACTACTTCATGCCTATCTGGATAAACAACTAGATGCTGCAAATACAATTAATGTCGAGCAACACTTGAAAGGGTGCACGCATTGCAATGCTGAGTATCAGGCGCTTGTTGAACTACAACATTCCGTTACTGAAAATATTCAGTATTTTTCCGCACCGGATAATTTGAAAACTAAAATATTGGCCGGACTACAAAACGAGACTACATCGTCTAGTGCCTCTGAAACTAACAAACCCGCCGTTTGGAAATATGGGCTTTCCTTTGCAGCAAGCCTGGTTATTGGTTTCGCCCTTGTGTTTAATTATATGGCGCACCGTAATGAAGAAAAACTTATAGAAGAAGTCCTTGCTGGACATATACGTGCAATCACGGCAAATAGACACACTGATATACAAAGCTCAAAGGTAGAAACCATTCTTCCCTGGTTTACCAGCAAGCTTGATTATTCACCCAAGATATTCAATTTTTCTGAGCACGGTTTCAAATTGGCTGGTGGTCGGCTGGATTCGTTTCAAAATCAAAATATCGCAACCATTAGTTATCAAATCGACCATAGCCTTATTAACGTCTATACATGGCCATCACCCGAGGTTGATGACGCGATCCAGGAGTCGCACAACAAACAAGGCTATCACCTTTTATATTGGTGTAAGAATAATATGAATTACTGGATCGTGTCCGATGGTGACAATAAATACGTAAAACAGTTAGCAGAGCTTATTCAAACTAATTTAAATGAAAATTTCCCCCCAGATAAATAATTAGAGAAATAGTTAGAGAAATAGTTTTTGAAAAATAATATTACTTGTGATTTATAAAAAAGAGTTTGTATAAAACTAAGAATATACTGAACTAAATCAGGCTAATACCTTACCCAACCAACGACCGATATCGACTATCTCCTGAGGGCAAACACTATGCTCCATCGAGTAGGTTTTCCAATCGATAGAATACCCCCTATCGATCAAACGTTGTTTTGAAAGTGCCGCCAGATCAAACGGGACAACCGGATCATATTCACCATGTGCCATCATCAGTGGGATGCTTCTGTTCTTACTGCTCATTTCTTTTTCTAATGAATCGTAAAGCGTCAAGTATGTCGACAGGGCCAACAAACCAGCTAGAGTTTCTGGATAACGAAGTGCTGTTTGTAATGCGATCGCACCACCTTGGGAAAAACCGGCAATGACGATTTTTTTAGTATCAACGCCTAATGAATTTTCATGTTCTATCAACGATACAATCTGCTTTTGCGATGCACGAATGCCTTGCTCATCATCCTGTGCCTGTTTATCAATAGCGACAATGTCATACCATGCAGGCATCACGTAACCATTATTAATGGTGACAGGACGACTTGGGGCATGCGGAAAAATAAAACGTGTTTTAGATTTAGTTGGGAAATCAAGCTCGGCAGCAATAGGCTCGAAGTCATGACCATCAGCACCAAGACCATGTAACCAGATAACACTGTATTCAGCATTTTCTGGACCAAGGACAACAGAAGGTAACAAGCTCATTGCTAGCTGCCCATTAGATCCACAGTGTCGCCTGCGTGCTCACTGCAATATTTTGTCAGAGCCGCAAACAACTCTGTACCATCATCATCTTTCAGCCAGCTATCAACTTCAGCATTATGGTTGAAGTGAAAGCCACCGCTCTTTGTTGCCACCCAGATTTGTTTTAACGGTGCCTGCCGATTGATGATCACTTTTGATCCGTCCTCAAATTCGATAGTGAGAATACCACCCGCTGAGTCATAATCCAGATCGGTATCAAGTTCGTCGAGTCTTTCCTCGATCAACTCGATAACACTATCAACCCGTTGATTAAATTCTGATTCGTCCATTTTTGCCAACCCATTAATTAGTGGCCGTATGGTAACAAATTTTGTTGTTTGATAATTAATTAGACTCGTCGCTCTCGGGCGTCCTCGGTAACTGCGTCCTGCGTTACCCTAACTTCTGCATCCCTGCAGTCGTGCCCTTCGCGACATAAGCACATGACCGCCATGGAGAAGGTGAGACCATAACGGTCGAGAAGCTAGCCTGGGCCCATGGCGGGAATGCAAAAGGATCAAGTACAGGGATGTACTAGTGTCGCAAGAAGGAAGGATGCCTGAAGCGACGAGCACAAGGGCAAGGATTGTTCCCGCCCGTCGTTTCAGGCATCCTTCCTTCTCGCGACATAGGCACTTCCTTGTGCCGAAAAAAAACGGGGCTAAAAAGCCCCGTTTTTTCGTAGGTCAGGTAAGAACTTACTTCACTTTCGTTGAAGTAGCGTCTTTACCGCCCTTATTGTCTACCCAGCTCAGCTCAATGGCGTCGCCTTTTTTCGCACCGCTAAGTGCAATAGAGACATAAGGATTTTTAGAGACCGCAGGA
>Ga0316206_1000547_pt1 | contig 47379 bp, 55 predicted proteins | sample 6monthpyrite_MG_FD_204942 | JGI IMG/M metagenome (GOLD analysis project Ga0316206, IMG submission 204942) | Microbial mat bacterial communities from mineral coupon in-situ incubated in ocean water Damariscotta River, Maine, United States -... | ecosystem: Environmental > Aquatic > Marine >...
TTACCGCCGATACCTTTACCAGCTTTGAGTTGTGCTGCAAATTCTGCAACATCTATTTCCATCTTCATCTGTTCTTCCTTCTGTGTTCAATATTTTACCTTATTGACACAGAATTATTTACAGTCCCCTCCTGCAAGATAACCACTTGCAAAGCTCCATTGTAAATTATATCCTCCACATGGACCATCAAGGTTCATAATTTCGCCACAAAAATATAAACCATTTACAAGTTTACTCTGCATTGTTTTTGGATTTATTTCTTTAAGACTAATCCCTCCTCGTGTAATCATTGCAAGCTTAAAACCATCATGTCCATTTATAGTCAAGGGTGTCCATGCTAAAATATTTACAAGTTTAGCTCTTGATTGTGCAGTTACTTTTGATAGTGTTGCTAAACATTCAACATTTGCTAATTTACAAAGCTCCAAACTTAAAGCTTGTGGCAGCAATGTTGAAGTGAGTTCTACAATATTGGCAGTTGGATTTTTAAGAGCTTCATTTTTAAGGTGCTTGAGTATTTGCTCTTCATTCATGCCTTTTGTAAGGTTAAGCAGTAATGGCACTTGTATATATTTTTTTAAAAGTGGTGTAATCTCTCTTGCAAAGTCGAGCACTACAGGACCTCTAATACCTGTTTTTGTGAAAATTAAATCTCCTTTTGCACGAAGTCTATGATGTTTTTTTATGTTTACTCGTAATTCAACTTTTGAGATAGTATCTGCTCTGCACTCTGCTACCCAAGTCTCTTCTGTTTTAAGAGGCATCATAGCAGGAGAGAGTTCTGTTATTGTATGTCCTAACTCTTTGGCAAGTTTATAACCATCTCCATCCGCACCAAGAACTGGGTAACCAAGCCCTCCTGTTGCTACTATAATTGAGGGAGCCTTATATGTATTGTCTTGTGTTGCTACTCCATTTAAGGATGCTTTTTCTACAAGAAGTGCCTCAACTCTTTGATTACATAAAACAGATACATTTACTCTTTTCATTTCTTTTTGTAATGCTACTATTATGGTAGTTGAAGAGTGGCTCGTTGGAAAAATACGAAATCCATCAGGTGCATGTGTTTTTACACCTATTTCATCCATAAATGATACAAGTTTTTGATTGTCAAACTCTGATAGAGCATCTTGCATAAAACGTCCATCTCTACCAAATTTAGCCATAAAATCTTCATTTGAGAGAGTATTTGTAAGGTTACAACGACCTCCGCCTGTTGCTTTTAGTTTTGCAGAGATATGAGACAATTTCTCCAATAAAAGCACTTTCTTACCATTTCTAGCAGCCACAATAGCAGCTGTTATACCTGCTGCACCACTTCCTATTACAATAAGATCATATTTCTCTTGATTCATAGTGGTATTTTAGTATAATTGCCCTTATGAAAACTTATTATGGTGATAGAGAAAAGTGTTACGAGTGTTATAGACCTCAAAGCTCTTGTATGTGTGAATATTTTGAGCATTTAGAGACAAAAACAAAGTTTATTATTTTAATGCACCCAAAAGAGTTTAAAAAAGTCAAAAACAATACAGGATATTTTACACATAAAAGTTTGCAAAACTCTGAACTTTTTGTAGGCATAGATTTTTCTCAACATAAAAAAATAAACGAGATAATTCAAACACATGAAAGTTATATACTCTTTCCATCATCGGATGCTCTGAATCTTTCTAACGAATCTCCAAAACAGCAGAACAAAAAACTAGCTATTTTTATTATAGATTCAACATGGGCATGCACAAAAAAGATATTTACACAAAGTGAGAACCTGCGTGAGTTAAAACATATGAGTTTTACAACAAGCATCACTTCAAGGTATGAGATAAAAACACAACCTAAAGAGAGATATCTCTCTACAATTGAGTCAACACTTGTTGTATTAGAACTTTTAAATACTTATAATATTGAGAGCAATACTCAAACACAACTCCAAGGTTTTTTAAATCCATTTTTTAAGATGATAGAGTATCAACAAAAACTGATACAAAATCCTTTAAGCAATGCTGTTCGTTTTAAGAGATCATCTTAACTTTGTATAGAGTTTACCCACTCAATCATAGTAGAATTTAATTGCTCGTTTGGAGCATCTATAAAGTCGATACTAAAAAAATCTTCCATCTCTGTAACACCTATACTTCTAGGGCGAACAGCTAAAATTTTTGGATCATTTAACTGTTTTCCAAAACAAAAAAGTAGATTTTTAGCATCTTTAATCTCTGGAGCTATACTACTCTCTTCTAAAGATTGTGTATGCTTATAATGATCAAAAATAGTTATGTATATACATACAGGGTTTTTATCAATAAAAGCTTTTAAATAATTGATGATTTCATCAACGGTTTTGTATAGAGTCTGTGTCTTTAATATCTTAAATGATTGAACTGGATATTTATCCATAAAAATTGTTTTTTGCATTTTTTTTCCTTTTTAGACTGTTTTTTGTTTATGAAACATGATAGACCCAAGTCGCACCATGTTTGAGCCACACTCTATGGCTAACTCGAAATCCTCACTCATACCCATTGAGCAAATAGTTGCATTTGGAAGTTGCTTATAGATTGTATAAGTAGTTTCAAAACTTTTTTTAACAATTTCTTTGTTTTGTGAGTGTGCACCTATACTCATGACACCTCTGAGATTAATATTTGGGCATCTTTTAATTATGTCTAAATATGCTTCTAGTGCATTTTCTGGCATAAACCCATGCTTTGACTCCTCTTTTGCAGAATTAATTTGTACGAGACAATCAAGAGTCATATCTTTAACTTCTAATCTTTTTTGTAGTTCAATAGCAAGCTCTATAGAGTCAAGAGCTTGAAAAAGTGTAGGTCTAAGATCAAGAAGATTATTTATCTTGTTTTTTTGAAGGTTGCCTATAAAGTGCCACTCAAGTGGTAACTCTTCTAGCTCATGTGATTTTAATTTTAAATCTTGAACCTTATTTTCCCCAAAAGCACGTTGGCCAATCTTATAGAGTTGCTCTATCTCTTGAGTTGTGGAGTATTTACTTACGGCCAAAATTTTTACTATATGGTGACCACTCACAGTAAGTCTTGCTGTCTCAACCCTGCGAATAACATCATCAATATATAATTTATGTTCTACAACTGTCATTTTTTATCCTACTAATCTATTTATATCATTTATTATATTTTTAAAGTTTGTAGAATTATATCAAAAAATGATGTTAGCAATAAGTTTTCCAAAATTATAGAATAAGATAGTTTAATAAAAAGGAAAAAATTATCAAAAATGTGTGACTATTACTTTGAAATATTGTGATATTTCATTCTCATTTCATTTTAAAAGCCCATAATTGTGTAATAAATATGGAGTTTAATATGAGACAACTTGTAAAACAATGTCATAAAAAAAGAGTTAAAGCAGAAAATAAAATGATTAAAGTATTAATGACAATCTCTCTTTTTAGTTTGCTTCTTAATGCAGATATAATAAGTTACTATAAAAATGTACAAAAAACCTTAGCATATGATAAAACATACTCTTTATATAAAAAAGCAAATAATATATCAAAAGAGAGTATTAACTACACTCGTTATGCAAACTTTGCATTTGATGCCAATTATGCAAGTACAAAGGCAAAAACTTTAAGTAGTCCCTTTAGCACAACAGATATGGTGTTTAACGACACTTTAGACCTTTTTGGAAAAAGAAGTTATAAAGTTAAAGAACTTTCTCTTGATTTAAAAGAAAAAAAATCTCTGCTAAATTTAGAAAAAGAACAACTTTTTACAACTCTTGTTTATATGTTGTCACAATACCATAAAGTAAATGAGCAACTATTGCTTCATAAAATATTATTGACACAACAAGAGAGTATTTATATTAAACTTCAAAAACTACAAAATAGTGGTGTAATAACAAGTATAGATTTATTAAGATTTAAGAATACACTTACAGCTTTAAAAACAAAGGTAATTAGTGAAGAATTTGAACAAAGTAAGATGAAAAAACAACTCAAACTTTATGCTCCTCATGAAGATATTCCAAGTCTTAAACAGATGAAATTACTTTATGTAAAAGAGGATTTTTTATCATATAATCCAGCTTTGAAAATAAATGAGTTAAATGCAAAAAGATTAAATATTCAAGCCAGAAGTTCACAAAACAACTATTTGCCTGATGTGATAGCAGGAGTTGCTTATCAACAACTAGGTGACCCAACGGGGTATGGAGATAACTACTCTTTTAAGATTGGGCTACATATGCTTTTAAATGGCGGTGACTTTAAACAAGCTGAAGCACTTAGGTTACAAGCACTTATGCAACAAAGCAAAACTTTTCAGTATAAAATAAATAGGAAAAATAGGTATACAAAACTTTATGAAGATTATCTTAATGCACAAAAACAGTTAGCTGTACTTCAAGAGGCTTTAGACGATTATGATAAAAGTGAAAAAACTATAAAAATAGCATTTTTAAAACAGTATGTAGATTTTAACACTTACATACAAGTACTTACTCAAACACTCAATATCAAAGAGCAAATCATAGCTATGAAGTACCAAAAGAGTTCATGTGCTACTATCTTAAATATGATTTCATCTGGAAAAATTTATGAATGAAATTATTCTTCATACAAACAAAGTTGTAAAAATATTTGGAAGTGGAGAAGGAGCTGTACAAGCACTTAATGGTGTTACATTAGATGTTTACAAAGGTGAGCTTTTAATGCTTGTGGGTCCAAGTGGCTGTGGAAAAACTACCTTTGTCTCCATAATTACTTCACTTCTTAGTTTCGATAGTGGCATTTGTAAAGTTTTAGGCTCAGACATAAGTAAAATGAACGAAGATGAAAAAGTTATATTTCGTGGCACATCGATAGGTTTTGTATTTCAATCTTTTAATCTTCTATCATCACTAAGTACTTTAGAAAATATTGCTCTACCTTTAACCATCGCAGGAGTGAAACGAGATGAAGCATTGGCAAAAGCAAAAGAGTTACTTGATAGTGTTGAGTTGTCTCAAAAAGCAAATGTAAAGCCAATCAATTTAAGCGGTGGACAACAGCAACGAGTTGCGATTGCTAGAGCATTGGTACATAACCCTGATTTAATAATTTGTGATGAGCCTACAAGTAGCCTAGATCATAAATCAGGGCAAGTTGTCATGAAACTACTTAAAAATATGACAAAAAAGCAAGGTAAAACGATGATAATAGTAACTCACGATAATCGTATCTATAATTATGGGGATAGAATGGCTTATATGGAAGATGGAAAAATCCTCAAAATAGAGAAGGTAATATAGATGAAGAGTTTTTATATATTATTGATGATATCATTTATAGGATTAGGTATTGGCATTGTAAATATTTACTACAATGACAAACCAGTTGAAGTTAGCACAAATCCCATAAAAGAGTTACAACTCCCTTTTAGCTCTTTTATAGCTGCAACGGGAATCGTGGAAGCAAATAGTAAAAATATTAATGTAGGTTCTCTGATTTCAGGCATAGTAAAAAAAATCAATGTAGAAAGTGGTGATAAAATTAAAAAGGGTGATTTACTTTTTGAATTAGATAATAATAAAATTAAAAATCAACTTCCATCACTTCAAGCAGAGGTACAATTAGCGACTTCAAAGCTTCAGTCCGCTTCTCATCAACTAAAAATTATGCAAACATTTAAAAAAGTTTCACCAGAGATGGTTACTACTGAAAAAATGACAGCAAAAAAGGATGAGGTAAAAACTGCTAAAATGGCTTTAGAAGTTGTTAAAAGTAACTTGAAAAAGGTTAAAAATGAGTTGATGTTTTACAAGATTTATGCACCCATAGATGGAGTGATTTTAAACTCTAAAATAAGTGTAGGGACATACTTTGAAGCAAACTCTAAAATACTAATTATTGGGAGTGATAAACTGAGCCTAAGAGTGAGTATAAATGAGTATGATGCTTATAGATTTAAACAAAACTCTAAAACAATTGCTTATCTACGAGGGCACAAAAATTTAAAAACAGAAGTAAAATATTGTTACACAAGACCTTATGTAACTCCAAAAACTCAGTTGAGTGGAGTCAGTACCGAGAAAACCGACACTAGAGTACTAGAGGTAGTTTACTCAATACCAAATGATTTAGATTTCCCCCTGTATGTAGGACAGCAACTTGATGTTTTCATAAAAAGTGAGGTACAATAAATGTTTAGAGTTGCAGTAGAGATGCTCATGGGAGATAAAACCAAATATATTGGGCTTTTAGTAGGCATTACATTTACAGCATTTTTGATGACTTTTGCACTTTCATACTTTGCCGGATTTATGAGCAGAGGTTTTGCTCTTGTGAGTGAAAATCCTTCAGCAGATATTTGGGTAATGGATAGTGCAGTAAACTCAACAGAAGCTACTATTAATATGAGTGATTCAGCACTTGCTAGAATAAAAAGTGTGTCAGGAGTCAGTAATGCAATGCCACTCTATATCGGAGATGTTACAGCAAGATATGCAAATGGTGCTTTTCAATCATTTCGAATGATAGGTGTTGATGATGCTACTCTCAGTGGAAGTCCAAAAGAGAACAATGGAATGGGTGAAAATGCACTTAGGCTTCCTCAAAGTGTTATAGTTGATAATGGTGGAACAGTGGGTAAACTTCAAACTCCAAAACTAAAAAAAGATATGTGGCCGTTTGATGGAGTTCATCTAAATGTACCAAAAAGAGAGTTGGCATTTGGTGATGAGATGCTTATAGATGACAAAAGAGTAGTTGTGAGTGGCGTTTCGCAAATGCTACCAAGATTTCCACCGAGAGCACTCATTTACACAACCATATCTAACTTTAAAAGATTAATACCTTCTCAAAGTCAACGACTTACTTTTGTGATGTTAAAAGCTCAAAAAGGTGTATCGACTGAAAAATTGGCAAGTCAAATTACAAAACAGACAGGGCTAAAAGCTATAACAAAAGATGCATTTAAAAAAGAGACAGTACTTTGGTATCTTACAAACTCAGAAGATGTTGGAGATATGATGTCCATGGTAATACTTGCAATGCTTGTAGGTTTTGGCGTGACAGGAGTAATGCTTTATATATTTACAAATGAAAACCTTAAACAGTATGCAGTTTTAAAAGCGATGGGTGCATCAAACAAACAACTTAGAGTGATGATATTTACTCAAGTTTTTATAGGAGTGCTTATTGGGAGTGGTATAGGGATTGGACTTTGTGCCATTACAGGAGAGCTAATAAGTGGAGTTGCATATCCATTTAGGATGATGTGGTTTGCTCCACTTGTAGGATTTTTAGGTGTGTTGATAGTGAGCATAACAGCAGGTATCATAAGTGTAAGACCAGTTATAAAGTTAGAACCAGCAATCGTATTTTCAGGGAGATAACATGAGAAAAACAATAATGATTTTAATGGTAGCAACAGTATTGTTCGCATCATCAGTAGAAGTAAGTGTAATAAAACCCAAACTAAGTAAACAGTCTTTGACAATAGAGGCAGATGGTGTAGTAGTCGCAGAAAATAAAAATGTAATTACATCTAAAGCAAACGGAACAGTAAAGCTCTTTATTCATAATAATTTTAATGTATTTAAAGGCGATAAAATTGCTCAGATTGTAGATGAAAGAAGAGAGCAAAAACTAAAACTCTTAAAAGCAAAACTCGCTCTTGTTAAAAAGGAGATGAAAGTGCAAGAAGCAAAGCTAGCAAATGCAAAAGATATGTACAAAATGGGAGTTGGCTCTAAAAATGGCTATTTAAATGAACAAGTACTCAATGAACAGTTTAAAGAGAGTTTTCAAACTATAAATAATGACTATAAAATACTAAAGCAAGAACAAAAAAATGCAATAATTTATGCGCCAGAAGATGGAACAATTACAAACTTGGCAGATTTAAACTCTTACATAAGTTATGGAACAACAATTGCGACTTTCATAAGCAAAAAAAGTGCTGTTAAACTTTTTGTAGATGCTATTTATGCAAAAAAATTGAGAGTTGGAACTCTGGTAAATATTCAAAGTAGTTACAAAAATACAACTGCAACTATCGTAAATGTCCTGCCTACAAGCACGAACAACCTTTTAGAAGTTATGGCAAGACCTAAAGACACTCTCCCTTTGAATTTACGAATAAGTGCTAACATAGAGCTTGAGTACTTAAGTGGTATAACTCTTCCAAAGAGTGCCATAGTTTTAATAGAAAATCATCCAGCAGTTTACATCATAAAAGATGGAGTGGCACATATAAAATATGTAGAGATTTTAAAAGACATGGTGAATAAGATTCTTATAAAAAACACTTTAGACAAACAGAGTCAAATCGCTGTAAAAAATAGCTATATGCTTCATGATGGCTTAGCTGTTGATGTTGTAAAAAAGTAACTTTTTTTCGTTTTAAACAAATATTATATTTAAAGGAATAGTAATTGGCACAAGTCAAAATATATGCTTTAAAAGCTAACATAAATAAAATAAAAAATGAATTATCAAACATCATTCATGATTGTATTGTTAACTCTTTGTCATTTCCCAAAGACAAAAAGTATCATAGGTTTATATCGTTTGATAAAGATGAAATGATATTTCCTGTAACAGGAGACTAGTAAATAATCTAGCAGCAACTTATATCTTAAGAGAATCGTTATGCAATAAAGGAAAAAATTTTACAAATAAACTTGATGAATAGTAGGAAACATACAAAGATTTTTTAGAAGAAAAATTAATTTCTTTATGCTGTTTAAATTGAAACAGTAACTGTTTGAAATAAGAAATAGAAATTTATTATATTTTAATTATGTCTTTTTTGATTTAATTATACTATTTAGTTATTAGTTGGTGTTTATTAATATTATGTATGGTATTCTAATGATGATTACATATAGTAATTTTATAAACATATTGTGAGGTGAAAATTGGAAACTTTAACTGATTTAAAAGCAATATTACACTCAAAAAGAGCAAATATATATTACCTCGAATACTGTCGTGTATTGCAAAAAGATGGGAGAGTTCTTTATCTTAGTGAAGATAAAAAAGAGTATCAGTACTGGAATATTCCTATTGCTAACACAACTTGCCTACTTTTAGGAACAGGTACCTCTATAACCCAACCCGCCATGAGAATGTTAGCTCAAGCTGGTGTCCTAGTAGGTTTTACAGGGGCTGGAGGGACACCGCTTTTGATGACAAATGAAGTGGAATGGTTTACTCCTCAAAATGAATATAGACTTACGGAATATCTCCAAGGTTGGATGAGTTTTTGTTTAATGAGTCAAAACGACTTGAGACTGCTAAAAGATTTCAAATCGCACGAATAAAATTTATTCAAAAATCGTGGGCGAAAGATAAAGAATTAAAACTTGCAGGTTTTAATGTCTCTGAACTAAAAAATGAATTTTCAATCGCTATCAACGATATATCTAATGCTTACGGTGTGAGCAAACTCCTTTATCTAAGAAATTATCTATATATAATTTAGCACATCAGATTGATTTAGACACTCTAGCATTTAAAATTAACTCTTCAACTCAGAGAAGAAATATTGCGAAGTCGATACTTGTAATTCATGAGTTTATCGAGGAACATGATGCTTGGATTATTGAAGGAGGTTATACCGACTTACTAGAACCCTTAATGAGTCAGGCAAGTGAAATATATTTTTTAAATTTATCTGTAGAAAAGTGTCAGGAAAATGCGAGAAATAGAGCTTGGGAACCCCATAAATATATATCAAAAGAAACACAAGACAAAAACCTTAGCATGCTGTTAGAATGGATTTCGGATTATGACAATAGAAAAGATGTATTTTCAAAAGTTGAACATGTTAAAAAATTTTCAAAAAAGAAAAGAATGATTACAAGTAATCAGATGAGAAAGGAGCAGAACATTTAATCATTTATAAATTACAGATAGAATATTACATTAATTTTATGGCTTAGGTGCCTTACAAGGTATCTTTTAATAAAGTATAAATACAAAATATAAAATATTCTAAGGAGATACCATGTTAGATAAGACAAATTTTATGCAACATACTGCAGGTGGTGGCCCATCAAATCAGGACTGGTGGCCAAACCAGTTAAAACTTGATATTTTACACCAGCATTCTGGCTTATCCAATCCTTTGGATGAGGATTTTAACTATGCAAAGGAGTTTAAAACTCTTGATTTAGAAATGGTAAAAAAAGATCTCATCGCTGTGATGAAGGATTCACAAGAGTGGTGGCCAGCAGATTTTGGCAACTACGGACCATTTTTTATACGTATGACATGGCATAGTGCCGGTACTTATAGAACAGGAGATGGTCGTGGTGGTGCAGGGCATGCAAATCAACGTTTCGCACCACTAAACAGCTGGCCTGATAATGTTAATCTTGATAAGGCACGTAGACTTGTTTGGCCAGTCAAGCAAAAATACGGTCGAAAAATCTCTTGGGCAGATTTAATAATTCTTGCGGGTACCACAGCATTAGAATCTATGGGCTTTAAAACATTTGGTTTTGGTGGCGGACGAGAAGATATCTGGGAACCTGAAAAAGATGTTTACTGGGGTAATGAAAAAACTTGGTTGGGTGATAAGCGTTATTCTGATAAGCATGGGGAGTTGGAAAATCCTCTTGCCGCAGTACAAATGGGCTTGATTTATGTAAACCCTGAAGGCCCTAACGGTGTTCCAGACCCTTTGGCTGCGGCTAAAGATATTCGTGAGACTTTTGCGCGAATGGCGATGAATGATGAAGAGACGGTTGCACTTATTGCTGGAGGGCATAGCTTTGGTAAAGCACATGCTGCTGGTAATGCTTCACATGTAGGTCCAGAACCTGAGGCAGCTGGCATCGAAGAGCAGGGCTTTGGTTGGAAGAGTAGTTTTGGCACAGGAAAGGGTGCTGATACTATTTCAAGTGGTTTAGAAGTCACATGGACCTCTACTCCTACTAAGTGGAGTAGTAACTTTTTATGGAACCTTTTTGGGTACGATTGGGAACTGACAAAAAGTCCATCTGATGCATATCAATGGACACCAAAAAATGGTGCAGGTGCAGATTCTATACCAGATGCGCATGACCCGTCAAAACATCATGCACCAACTATGATGACGACCGATCTTGCCTTGCGTTTCGATCCAGATTATGAAAAAATCGCAAGAGATTATTTTGAAAACCCTGATCATTTTGCAGATGCATTTGCTCGTGCATGGTTTAAACTAACACATCGTGATATGGGTCCACGTTCGTGTTATCTTGGCTCGGAAGTTCCTGCTGAGGAACTTATTTGGCAAGACCCGATTCCTATGCTTAATCATGAATTAATTGATGAGAAAGATATAGCTACATTAAAAAGCAAAATCCTTGATTCTGGGATCTCTGTACAGAAAATGGTTTCTACTGCTTGGGCATCTGCTTCTACATTTCGTGGTTCAGACAAGCGCGGTGGGGCAAATGGTGCACGTATTCGTTTGGCACCGCAGAAAGATTGGGAAGTTAATCAACCTGAACAACTCTCAAAAGTAATTGCTGTACTGGAAAATGTTCAAAGTGAATTTAACAATGCTCAATCTGGAGGTAAAAAAGTATCCCTAGCTGATTTGATTATTTTAGCTGGTTGTGTAGGTGTTGAACAAGCAGCTAAAAATGCTGGTTATGCTGTAACTGTACCCTTTACAGCAGGGCGTATGGATGCCTCACAGGAACAAACCGACATAATATCTTTTGGAGTACTTGAACCAATTGCTGATGGATTTCGTAACTATAAAAAGAGTGAATACTCTATTTCTGAAGAAGAGTTATTGATAGATAGAGCACAACTGCTAACACTTACTGCACCACAAATGACAGTTCTTATTGGTGGACTACGTGTTTTAAATACAAATGTGGCTCAAAGTCAACATGGTGTATTTACTAAAAAACCAGGGTCTTTAACAAATGACTTTTTTGTTAATTTGCTTGATATGGACACTAAATGGGAAGCATTGACAGAAGAAAAAAAACTATTTAAGGGAAGTACCCGTACAGGTGGTGAAGATAAGTGGACAGCTACCCGAGTCGATCTAATATTTGGTTCAAATTCTCAATTACGTGCTTTGGTTGAAGTTTATGGAAGTTCGGATAGTGAGGAGTACTTTATACATGACTTTATAGCTGCGTGGACTAAGGTAATGAATCTAGATCGATTTGATTTAAATTAAAACATTTTATCATGTTTAATAGGCATATTATTATGCCTTATCTCTAGTCATCTTCTTAATAGTTTCTTATTTATATTTCAATTTATTGTTCGTATTAAATTTACATTTTTTTTACAAATAAATGCTACCATGAATGTATATAAATACATTAAAACATAAGTTGTAGATGGCCTACTTGATTTGAACTTGGAGTTCAAATAACAAAAGCTTTTTAAAAGCTTTTATAAACTTAAAGGGTAAATAGTGAAAATAATAAATATGATATTAGCAATAATAACCATAGGAATATTAACAGTAAGCAATGTTTTAGCGAAAGATGAGGCAGGGCAAAACCACGATTATAGAACATTTGAAATAGGTGGTGTAGTTAATTATGGAAAAATTCATGATTCTTATACTTCAGATTTGACTATTTATGTTGCTGGTAATCAGTTTATGGTAATGGAAAAGCTAATACAAGATTTTCAAAGTAAAAACCCAGATATTAAAAAAATTTATTTGGAAACAATTCCACCAGGGCAAATTTTAAAAAGTCATATTTTAAAGCAAGGTATGGTCAATGGCGAAAAAACGGCACAAAATCCTGATGTTTTTGCAAGTGTAAATTTAGGTCATCTAAAAAAACTTAAAGCAAAAAATATCATGGATGATTATATGATTTATACACATAATAAGTTGGAACTCATGATAGCAGAAGGGAATCCTAAGCATATTAAAGGAGCAAAAGATTTAGCAAGAAAAGACTTAGTAAAATCTCTTCCAAACCCTTTAACAGAAGGAATATTTAAGTTTTATGGTTCAGCTATGTTAAAAAAATTAGGTATTTATCAGGCAGTAACACATGATAAAAAATGTAAATCTTGCTGGGCTATAAAAGATGAAACATATTTTACAGCCAGACACCATAGAGAAACACCTTACCGAATTGAGCATGGACAGGCAGATGTTGGTATTGTTTGGGCAACGGAAGTACAACATGCAAAAGATCAAAAACGTAAACTCGAAGGTGTAAAAATTTCAAATGCATATAATATGGGTGATAAGGTAGGTTATGCTATTGGTATATTAAAAACAGGTCGTAATGTATATAATGCAACACGATATCTTGGCTATCTAGGAACAAAAGATGCACAAAATATTTATACGAGTTATGGTTTTATTAAAGCTGATAGTGAAGATTTGAAATTGAAACCAATTCCAATAAAATAATCTAAATTTTAATATCTTTAGATAATCTCCACAATTATAGTTTATAATTCTTTATCAAAAAAAGGATTATTTTATGAAAATATTAAGAAAAGCTCTGCTGTCTACAGTTTTAGTTTTGGGTTTATTTGCACAATCAGATGTCTATTTAACAAATAACTCTGGGGTTGCAGATTTAAAAATGCCAAATAATAAATTGTTATTTAAAGAAATTGAGGGTTATCAAAACTATAAGATTATTGCCACTCACTTTAGAACTGATAAAAATGAGATACGATATATTTTAGCTAACCCAGTTGCTTATAATGCTCTTAGACAGCATGCTAAAACGATGCCTGAGGGTAGTAAAATTGTAAAAATTGGATGGAGTGTTAAAAAAATGCCAACTTGGCCTGGTGCACTAGAGGCAGATAAAATTCAAAGAGTAGAATACATGATTAAAAATAGTAAAAAGTTTAATCACGATGGAGACCACTGGGGTTATGCTCGTTTTGTGAGAACAAAAGATGGATATAAACCTTGGAGTAAAGGAACACAAGATTGTATTTCTTGCCATGTGAGTGTAAAAAGTGATGATTATTTATTTACACATTTTCAAAAAACATATTAGAGATTAATGAAAAAAAAACTTCTTATCATTGAAGATGAAAAAGCTATATCAGATTTGATTGTACAAAGGTTTGACACCTCTTTATATGATATTGATGTAGCAACTGATGGTAAAGAAGCTCTTGTTATGCTAAGTACAAATAAATATAACTTAGCGACACTTGATATTATGCTTCCTCATATCGATGGACTTACGCTTTGTCAAAAATTTAGGGAGCTATCACCACAAACTTTTTTAATTATAGTAAGTGCCCTTGCTGAAGAAGAGACAAAACTCAAGGGATATGCTTATGGGGCAGATGATTATATTACAAAACCCTTTAGCAGTAAAGAATTACTGGCAAAGATAGAATCTCATTTTAGAAGAAATAATACTTTAACATCAAAGAAATCACAAAATATACACAATTTACTGCTTAACAATGATAAAAAAGAGATAAAAATAAATGGTTTTAATCTTTTACTTACTCCTAGTGAATATCTGCTTTTATTTACACTTATAAATAATGCAAAAAAACTTTTTTCAAGAGAAGAGTTGTCTTATTTGATTTATGACAACAATTTAGGTGAAATAGATAGTAGAGGTATAGACTCACATATCTCTCATATCCGAAAAAAGATAAAAAAACTTGATACAATAGAGTACATAAAAACAGTGCATGGTCAAGGATATATAATTAATGAGCATTAAAAAATTATTATTGATTTCTTATATCTTTGCAGGATTTATAATATCAATCTTTACCGCATTTATGACATTTTACATTATTGATGTTCCTATCGGTATGAAAATGTTTTCAAAAATAGTTATAACTATTGGTATTGTTTTACCTGTAATTTCTCTTTTGAGCTATTTGCTCGGTAGTTTTTTTTCAAAAAAATTTATAAACATCAAAAATAGGCTTATGGTAATAGCTGATGAAGATTTTACATTGTATGATAAACATGAATACATAGATGAAATCGCAGATATACATAAAACACTCAATACTGTTTCCATCCAATTAAATAATTCTATTAATGATCTCAAAGAAAAAAACAGTGAACTTACATGGATGGTTCGCTCATTTGCTCATGATTTTAGAACACCTTTAACTATTATACAAGGAAATATTGAAGCTATTGAGGATGGTTTGGTATCAAATGGAAATACCCCTTTTATTTTAGAAAAAATTAAATATGAAACTTATTACATGAATGAACTACTCAGTGATGTACTCTCATTCATCCAGTCTATGAAGAGTATTGTAAATAAAGAGAAGATACAACTCAAAGAATTCATAAATAAAAAAATATTGATACTGATGCAGCCTTCTTTAAATGTTAAACTCATAAATACAATGTCTGAAAAAGATACTATTGAATTTACTAAAACAGATTTAAAAAAAATTTTAATCAATTTACTTAACAATAGTATAAAATTTACAGATAATGGTAGCATTACTATTTATTTAGAAAATAATTCTATTATAGTTCAAGATATAGGAATAGGTATTGATGCTAAAGAGTGTGAAACTATTTTTAGACCATTTTATACTGTAGATAAAGTAAAAATCGTCTTAAAAGTGGTTTTGGATTGGGACTGGCAATCGCAAAAAATCTTGCGATAAAAAATGATTATTCTTTAGAATGCGATGCAAAGTATACAAGTGGATGTAAAATTATTTTATATAAGTAAAAAAAATTCGTTGAAGTTTAGTTGATGGTGATTATGATAAAGGAAACAAAGTGAATAAAATAAATATACAGTACTATAAAACTTCCTATGCCGAGTTTATCCTAGGCTCATATGAAGGAAAACTTTGCATGCTCGATTATAGATACAGAAAAATGAGAGAGAGCATTGATAATAGGCTCAAAAAAGCTTTAACCGCGGAATACGTGCAAGAAGATAGTAATGTTTTAGTTCAAACGAGAAAAGAATTGGATGAGTATTTAAAGAGTGAGAGAAAAGAGTTTGATGTGCCACTGCTTATGCTTGGTAGCGAGTTTCAACAATCTGTGTGGAGAGCTTTACTGAAGATTCCTTACGGAAAAACCGTAAGCTACTTGGAACTATCAAAAAACATAGGCAACGAAAAAGCAGTGAGAGCCGTGGCAAATGCCAATGGAGCAAATGCCATAAGCATTATTGTTCCATGCCATCGCATAATTGGAAGCGATGGTAGTCTAACGGGTTATGCGGGTGGTCTTTCTTTAAAGAAAAAACTGTTAGAATTAGAGAACAATCTTTTTAATCCACAAGGAAAGAAACAATGAACAAACACGAAAAAATCAACTATGTAGAATTTCCGGCAAATGACTTAAAAAGCATAAAAGAGTTTTTTAGTTCTGTTTTTGGCTGGAAGTTTACGGACTATGGTCCAGAGTATATAGCATTTAGCGGTGAAGGTTTAGATGGTGGTTTTTTTAAGTCCGATAAAATCTCAACTACCCAAAATGGTGCTGCACTAATTATTTTTTACTCTAACTCATTAGAAATGACTTATGAAAAAATAAAATTATCAAGCGGAAAAATTCTCAAAGAAATTTTTTCATTTCCAGGGGGCAGAAGATTTCACTTTTGTGACCCTTGCGGAAATGAATTTGCGGTTTGGTCTGGGGAATAGGCTTCAAAGATAATTAACTAGATATATAGAATTAAAACAATAGTTTATCTGGATTTCTGAGCACACAAATAGTATGAATTTTATTCTTGTAAGTTGTAAAATTCAATGCCGTTATCACATGGTTATGATACTTTACTAACAGACCTAAAGAACCATTGAAGTAAAAATACTCTACAGACAAAAATTCATCTTTTTCCAAAAGGCTTTTTGCTATTGTTTTATGCACAAATAAGGCAACGGCTCTATTACCGTGAATGATTTTTTGAGCTGCTCTTGCTTTGCCACCACCATCGCTAATAAAGCTTATTTCAGCAGAGAAAATTGACTGAAGTCCATCAAAATCCCCTGTTTTTATTGCCAATAAAAAAGAATTTACCAATAGTTCGTGATCTTCTTTCGTTGGTGAAAATTTCACTCTATCACTATGAAGTTTCTGATTTGCCCTTGAAGATATTTTTCGACTATTTGCAACACTTACATCCATAATATTTGCAATTTCATGATGTGAAAAGTCAAAAATATCATGTAAAATATAAGCGATTTTCTCTTTGGTAGAGAGCTTTTGCATTAAAACCCAAAGAGCCATGGACAAAGACTCATCTAGTTCAATTTCATCTGAAAGAGCATATGCTTCATTAACAAAAGGTTCGGGTAAAAAGGGTCCTTTATATGATTGGTAACGCATACGAGCACTTTTTAAAAAATCCCATGCCAAATTTGTTGCAACTTTAAACATCCATGCTTTTGGATTTTCAATTTCATTACTCGCAATGTTTACATATTTAATCATTGTTTCTTGGGTAATATCTTGAGCCTCTTCTAAAGAACCTGTCAAACGGTAGACATAAGAGATAATGCTTGTACGATAAAGTTGTGTTTCTTGTGCTACAAAATCCATTAAAAACCTTTAGTTCACACTTTTAGTGTTATCATCGAGCAACTTTTTGCATCATTTAATGTACGTTTAATTGTTGGAAACACTTTAGCTGAAGCAATTGCTAAGGCTAATTCTATCATAGTTTCTTTAGAGTATTGCTCATTTATTTGAGCATATAACTCGTCTGACACAACACGATTTTGTGTAATAGCTAGAGCAAAATCATACACCAGTTTTAAATTTGAAGGTAAACTTTTCCCCTCTTTAAAAACTACATCCTCTATAACAGTTTTATCTACACCTGCTTCAACTGCCATGTCAATTGTTAATTGTAAGCAAGAACCACAATCTTCATTTTTTGTTACGATTATTTTAGCAACGAATAGAACATCCAATGGTGCACTTTTTGAAAATCGTGCCATTGGCAAAAATGCCTCAAAGGTTTCAAACCCAGCGGGTGCCTCGTGTAACATCTCTTTCATGTAACTAGCATCATAGTTGTAATGTGCACTAAATCCGTTTAACATTTCTAACGACTTTTCTTTATCTAACATCTTTTTTCCTTATAATTTTGGGTATATTAATAAGACGAATTAGAAGGTGAAAATGTGACAAAGTTAGATAGTTTTTCTTTTTTTAATATAATTTATAATGTTTTACTCAAAACAAGTAATTCATCTATACTATTGCCAGTTATGACTCTGTAATTTTTTTCAATTGTTTTTATATCCCAATTCCACCATTGAATTTTTTGTAGACTATCAATCTCCTCTTTGCTGAAACGTTTTTTAATTGTTTTGGCTGGATTTCCTGCAACAACAGTATAGGGTTTAACATCTCTCGTTACAAGTGATTTCGCACCGATAATCGCTCCATCGCCAATTTTTACTCCTGGCATGATTGTCGCTTCTAATCCTATCCAAACATCATTGCCTACAACGATGTCTCCCTTGTCTGGAGCCTCTTCAAACATTTCCTTTATATCTTCTCTAGTCGTTTGAGATGTCATCATGAAGTTCATAAATGGGTATGTTGAAAATCCACTTGTTTTATGATTGGCAGAACTCGTTATAAAACGAACGCCATGTGCGATTTGGACAAATTTTCCAATGATGAGTTTGTCCAAACTAAGTTCAAAGAGATAGGGAGCGAGAGCTTCTGCATAGTTTCGGAGTATTTCAAAGTTATGATAGTAGCTGTATTCACCAACTGTGATACGAGGATGCTTAAGCACCTCTTTTAAGTATACAGTTTGTTCTATCTTTGTACCATCTGGCATAAACATTGGGTATTTTTCATTTCTATTTAACAAACTCATGGTTTTTCCTTGCTTTTTTAAATAACTTCTGGACATGTATTAAGTCCATAAGTATACATCAAATAAATTACATGCTCAAGATTGAAACCAACACTTAAAGTAAATTGTTGTCTTGATGAAGGATTAATAAAATCGGATTATTAGCTGAGTTGCCTAACTTTCATAATCCTAAACAATTCTTCAATGATTTCAATGTAAGGCTCTTTTTTCTGTGCACTTTTCGCTGCCATGATGGCACCTTCAACTGTCGCTACCATCATCTTTGAGAGTACTTTTTTTTCTTTTTCACACATAGTTAAATCTCGTAAAGATAAGGAATATGTATGCTCAAGTGCTATATAAATTTTTTGTAATGCATTAGCTATATCATTATCTATGGGACTCATCTCCTGAACAAGATTATTTAAGGCACAACCATGTTTAAAATCAAAATTATCTGTAGTTAATAACTTGTCTTGTAAAAACTGCAATGGATTTTGTGCTTCTTTAATACCCATATATTTATCCTCTAAATTTTTTGCTATCTTCTCTTCAATGACAGCAAGCAAAACCTCTTTTTTCCCTTTAAACACATAATATAAGGAGCCTTTGTTTAGTGAAGCACTTTTGAGTATGTTGTCTATGCTTGTGGCATTAAACCCTTTTTCATAAAAGAGTTGAAAAGCACTACTTACAATCTTTTCTCTTGTTGTTATTTTTTTCATAGTGTTATTTTATCTAAATTTAACTTGACTATTTAGTCAAAATTATATTATAATTGACCAAATAGTCAAAGGAAATAGAAAATGATAATAGTTTCACAAGAAATAAATGGTAATGAGATAGAATTTACGAGTCTTGAACATCAAGTTTTGAGTCAATTTTATAAAGCATTTAATACTCAGAACATAAAATTAATGCAAGAAAATTGGAGCTTAGAAAATAGCATTATGAATAATCCTCTTGGTGAAATTCTCCGTGGGTGGGAAAATATTAGCGAAGTCTATAAGAAAATATTTTTTGGTGCTGCAGAAGTATATGTAGAGTTTTACGACTACACCATTCAAACAAAAGACAAGATGTTTTTTGCAGCAGGCAAAGAGAGAGGGTACATAATAAAACATAGTGAGAAAATAGAACTCAACATACGAACGAGTAGAACTTTCACAAATGAGCAAGGCATTTATAAGCAAGTACATCATCATGGTTCTATCACTAATCCTAAATTATTAGATACTTATCAAAAATTGGTAATGAGTTAGTTATGAAAAAAGCACTTATAGTTATAGATATGCAAAATGATTATTTTAAAGGTGGGGCTATGTCACTTGTTGGGATAGATGAAGCTCTTCAAAAAGCTAATCAACTCATAAAACATGCAAAAGAATCCAATGATAAAATTTTTATCATTGAGCATATTGCTACAAAAAATGAAGCAACTTTTTTTCTTCTAAATACTGATGGAGTAAAGCTTCACAAAGATTTAGATACAACTCGAACAACTATTATACAAAAGCATTTTCCAAACTCTTTTAGAGGAACATCTTTACAAGAAGAATTAAAAAAAGAAAATATTAGTGAGCTTGTTATTTGTGGAGCGATGACTCATATGTGTGTTGACACAACTGTAAGAGCGGCATTTGATTTAGGTTATAATATCACTCTGATTAGTGATGCCTGCGCCACAAAAAATTTAGAGTTTGGCGATAAAGTCATAAACGCACAAGATGTTTATGAGAGTTTTATGGCTTCACTTGATGGAGTATTTTGTAAGATAGTGAATACTAAAGAATTTTGTCATGAATAATCTGCAAGTTAATCTAAGTTATCGATTAAAAAGGAAGTGAATTTTGAGAATAGAAAGATTAGTTGGGATGTATATCATAAACGATATTGGGTATACGAAGTATAGAGAAGCAATGATGCCTTTACTTAGCACTTACGGTGGTGGGTTTGCATATGATTTTAAAATAGCAGAAGTTTTAAAAAGCCAAACACAAAAAAAAATCAATAGAGTGTTTATTATTTACTTTGAAAATGAGAAGTCGATGAATAACTTTTTTTCAGATGATAAATATTTAGCTATTAAAGAGCAATATTTTAATGATTCAGTCTCAGATATTACAGAAATAGCTAAATATAAATGTTAGGCATTCAAATGAATTGAAAAACAATTATGTTTTCATTTGCTTCTTAATCCGACTCAAACTCTGAGGTGTGATGCCAAGAACAGTGGCAAACTGATAGTCGGGTAATATTTTTTCATATATAGGAGCTATATTTTGCATAAGTAAGTATTTTTCTTTTGCTATGAGTCTATGCATCATTTTGGTACGTTCTGCAAGTGTGACTATCTGTATATCTGTGATAATTTTTCCAAGTCTCATCCACTTTAAATCACTCTCATACAGTGTATTTAATGTTTCAAAATCGACTATATAAACTACTGTATCACATAATGCTTCACAAAAAAGGTCACTCTCCTTTTTACCCAAATAACTGACATAATCCCCAGAAAAATGATCTAAAGCTTTTCCATCTTTATGGTAGTTCAAGCCCCAAGTAATATCTTTACCTTGTGTGTCAATCATATACATACGCAAGATACCTTCTGAGACATAGTACACTTTCTTATGTACTTTTCCAGCAGAAAAAAGTTCTTCACCTTTTAAATAGACCTTTTTAGTAAAAAGTGAAGATACTCTTTTCCACTCTTCATTGTTTATCTCAATTTTATCTTCTATATATTTTCTTAAAAATTTCATGCAGTATATTACCATATGTGAATGACAAACTTTCTAAAATCATTTATACTATCAATAACTAAAAGGAGACAGAATGGTATTAAAGAAAAAACTATACAAATGGCTCTATGAAAAAGTGAGAAGCCTTTTAAGATGGCAAGCCAAAGTGAAATTCCACACTATTGAGATTGAGGGATATAATATAGCCTATCTAGAAAGTACAAATAAATGTGATAAAACTTTAATCCTCATACATGGGCTAAATGATGAAAAAGAGTCATGGCTTATATTAGCTAATATGTTAAAAAATAAATATCATCTTATTATTATTGACCTACATGAATTTTGAGTATACATTGACAAATCAGGCAAACTTTTTACAAAAAGTAATAAAAAAGCTCATAGATAAAAAAGGGATTAAAATTTTTTCTCTTGCAGGTCATTCTATGGGTGGTCTCATTGTATTGTTGAGAGATAAACTTCCTATAGAAAAATTAATACTTATAGATATTTTAGGTGTACATGTAAAACTATCTAAACAGCAATTACAAGCCCAAAAAATAGGCGGTGTTGAGAAGTTATCATTTCTAAACCTTACTGATAAAAAACAATTTAAAAAAGCGATGAAAGAATCGATGTATAAGCCGCTTTATATGCCAAACTTTATGCTAGAGCATATTATGGAAATTAAAGTGCCTCTTGTGGAGTTTGAGAGAAAGAAGTTTCATTATATTGCTGATAAAAATATGTTTCACAAAGATAATCTTGAAGAAGAAATTAAAAACATAAAACAAGCGACACTTATAGTATGGGGAAAAGGGGATTTAGCAGTAGATGTTGCATCAGCTTATAAAATTAATGAACTCATAGAAAATAGTACACTTAAAGTTTATGAAGAATGTAGACACTATCCTCAGCTTGATAAACCTAAGCAGTTAGCTAAGGATATTATAAAATTTTTATAATTTTATCGGTATATAATAACTCAAACTAAATGCTTCATCCTCTGCTAAAAAATGATTTTTGTGGTAGATGGTGTAGGATGGGTTTGTGGTTGTTTCATACCCGCTGTTAATGAGCCATTTGAAATAGACCCAGTTCATAAACTGTAAGACATCCCCATACTTTCCGCTAAAGTCAAACCTTGCATAAACACCACCTGGTATGATAAACATTGGTAAGGAAGCCTCTATTAAGGGCTTTTTTAAACTTATACAAGCTATGTAGTTGCAGTCGTTTAAGGGTGTTATGGTTGGATTATCGTGATGCAATCCTATCTGTGTAGAAGACATTATGTCGTTACATAAAGTCCAAGTCTGCAGTTTTTGCCAAGACTCTCTGATAGATTTGTCATATCCACGATGACGAATATAATAAGCCTGAATATCTTCCATTTTTACTATTTTTGGAGTTAATGCTGAAAAGTCGGCATTTGAACTCGTGGCACTTTGAGACTTTTTCAAAATATTTACAATATACTCTTTATAGCCTTCTTTTCTCCAAAAAGAAGGGGTCATACTAAACTTTGACTTGTATGCTTTTATGAATGATGCATGCGAGCCATAACCGCATAATCTAGCCACCTGTGTGATAGTAGAGTTTTTGTTGGTTAACAGAAGAGAGGATGCCTTTTGCAGGCGAATGGACTTGATGCACTCATAAATATTTATACCAAATTCACTTTTGAAAGTCCGATGCATATGAAACTTGCTAATTTCAAAATCACTACTCAACTCATCAAGATTTATTGACGTATCTATATATTTATAAATATAGTACATTATTTCATTGGCTATTTTTGTATGTCGGTTTATAGTCTCTTTTTTCATCTTAAAGTAATTATAGCAATATTATTCTATATATTGAGCAATTATGATGAAGAATAATATTTTTGTTTCCTTTAAAATATCACTACAAAAGGAGAAAATATGAAACGCTCATTTATACGAGAGATATTGGAGTCTATTGATGAGGAGACTATCTCATTTGCTGGTGGATTGCCAGACGAGATGCTTTTCCCGTTAAAAGATTTAAAAGAGGCAAATGCAAAAGTGTATGAACATGCCACAAATCTTCAATACACGACAAGCGATGGTTTATTTGAACTAAGAGAAAAAATAGCGGAGCTTTATAATGAAGAAGGGTTTCCAACAGATGCAAAAAACATTCTTATAACGACAGGAAGTCAACAAGCTCTTTACATTATTGCAAAACATTTTCAAAATAGAGAGATAACTATAGAAAATCCCTCTTATTTAGGGGCTGTAAATATATTTAAAATAAACTCTTTATCTATGAAAGCCATTACTTTAAAAAATAATGGCATTAAAATAAAGCAGTTCAAAAAAGCTTACAAAAAGAGTAAACTATGCTATCTTATACCTGATTTTCAAAATCCTATGGCTTCTTTATACAGTGATGCTAAAAGAGAAAAAATTGCAAAATATATTTTAAAAACAGATGGTTACATCATAGAAGATGCACCCTATAACAAACTATACTTTGAAAAAAAATCACAAAGTATAAGTTCTCGTATTCCTAATAACAGTTTGCATCTTGGTTCATTTTCTAAAACACTGTCACCAAGTCTGCGTTTAGGTTGGGTTAGAGGAAATACAGAGATAATTAAGGAGTTTTTAAAAATAAAAGAGACAATAGACCTACATAGCTGTTCTATCGCTCAACACACTCTAAACAATTACTTAACAGATAAACAAAACTATAAATGCCATCTTCAAAATATACGAGACTCGTATAAGAAAAAAATGGAATTTTTTGCTAAAGCCCTGCAAAGACATCTTCCTGCGTTTAGATTTGAAAAACCCAAAGGCGGCATGTTTATTTATGGTTATTTAAAAGGTGTAGATACTTACGAGTTAGTTCAAGAGTGCATGAAAAAGAAAGTTGTTTTTGTTCCTGCAAACCAATTTTATTTGGGAGATGAAACAAGTGATGAAATACGATTTAACTTTACGCACTCCAGTGCTGAAGAAGTTGAAAATGGATTAAAAAAAATAGCACTTACGCTAATAGCTCTTTGAGAGGTTCTGTACTCTTTTCTTTTTGCATTGCTATGAGCATTTGAACTACGGAGTCGCCACTAAAGTGAGAAGTAAGTTCTCCTTTTTGGTTCTTTTCATTCTCCATTTTTTCTTGCATCTCCTTAATAAGTTTTGTTTTATAATCTTCTACCAGCTTTGCTATCTCTTGCAAAGCTTTTGGTGAATCACCCATTTTTTTTATGAGTTTATCTTCAAACTCTTTGACTAATTCATCTATTTTTTTCTGGTTAAAATCTGCTAAAAACTTTACAGCACCCTTAGTATGTAAATCTTTTAAAAACTGAGTCACTGTACCGCTTCGCTTTTCACTCTTTTGCTGTGTTTTATCTCCCTTGTATGAAGCATTAAATGCATCCCAAAAAGCTCTTATGCTTACTTTTGTATCTTCAGAAGTATAAGCTCCTCCTGTAGGGTTTAGACTACTTTGCACTGCCGTTTTTAAATAGTTATAATCCATTTTAGTCGGAGTGTAAGGTTCGTTGTTAAAGGTTGATATTAAACGTGCAGGGTCTAAAGTCAAAAAAGAGCTTCTCATTCTATCTTTATCACTTAGAGAGTTCATCACACTTATGTATGTATCGCGTATGTCAGTGGGCATATTTATGGGTATGGGCAATATAGATTTACCTATACCCACTTCAGCGACTCCGTCACTATTAAAATCGTACTGTTCTTTATCATGCATAAGTAGGTTGTAAGAGCCTTCATCACTTAACATATCTATATTGATGTTATCAGCTAATCCTGAGTACTTTTGCAAGGTTCCAAGTTCACTTGAAGAGAGATTTTTTAAAAAATCTTTGGCATTTGAAAGGGTAATTTCCTCTTTTTTTGCTTTATCATAAATAGCTTCAAAACCTTCTGCAAAAGGTGCTTGATAATCTTTTCGTCCCTGTGTTAGTTTGTAATTTTTCATAGAGTTAAGATAACTTGTATATGTGTTACTAGCTTTCATACTGACTCCTGTGTAGTTTTGAAATATAAGCAATAAAAATACCATTAAATAAATATTACGACAATTAGTGTATAATTAGTGAAATATTTTATATGGAATTTATCTATGCGTCAACAACTATTAAACCTGTACCTAAACACTCTAAATATTAAAGTTCAAACACCATCTCTAGCATTTGTAAAAGAGATTCAAGAAAAGCACTTGGCCACTTTTAGTTTTAATAATATTGCGGTTTTATTAAGAGATGAAATATCTTTGGATATGGAGAATATTATTGAGAAGATAGTTGTTAAAGGACTTGGTGGATACTGTTTTGAGCATAATGCATTGATGTATGAAGTCTTAAACAGTTTGGGCTTTGATACTCGTCTGTTGATAGGAAGAGTAATTAACAAACAAAATATAGAAACACCAAGAACTCATCGTGTTACACTTCTCTTATTTAAAGGTAAAGAGTATTTGGTTGATGTTGGGTTTGGTTCATATTGTCTAAGAGAACCCATCGAAGTTGCAAATATCTCTTCTTGTAAAACTCATAGACTCATAAAAGAGGGCAAAAAGTACAAACTGCAACTTTCTGTAAAGAATGACTTTATCACTCTTTATGAGTTTGACTTAGATATTTACACACAAGCAGATTGTATCATGGGAAACTTCTACTCTTCAAACTACAAAGATGCCGTATTTATGAATAACTTTGTTATTTCGCTCATTAAAGAAGACATCACTCTATCGCTTAAAAACAACACTTACCACCGCATAAAAAAAGATGCGACAGAAGAACAGAGCATTGAGTGCACTGAGGATTTACATAAGATTATAAATAATGACTTTGGCATTGCATTAAGCATACAACAGTGTAAAGAACTTCAAGAAACAGGAGCCATTAGGAGCCCATCATAAAGATGCTCTTTCAAGTGTCATACTCGATGGTAAATTGTGGAAGTTGTTTGTAACAGTAGTCCCTCATGTTGATGACATAGATGAGTTCTTTGAAAATGCTCAAAAAGAGTTTGAGTGTGGCTTTGGTATCGCTTATGCTATCGTAGATAAAAAGAGTAAGAAAATTGTCGGTTCCACTCGTTTTAGAAGTACGGACTTTGGACATAAAAAATCTGAAATTGGTTTTACCTTTTTGGCAAAATCGTGGCAAAAATCTTATGTCAATACAGAAGCAAAACTGCTTCTGCTCTCTTTTGCTTTTGAAGAGATGGCGTTTAACAGAGTAGAACTCATCACAGATTTTTTAAATCACTCTTCGCGAAATGCCATTTTAAGACTAGGTGCCAAACAAGAAGGAGTTTTACGAAACCATGTTGTGATGCCGAACGGCAGGGTAAGAGACTCTGTTGTCTTTAGTATAATAGCAAATGAGTGGACTGGAGTGAAAGAGCATTTGCTATTTAAACTACAAACAATGAAAAATAACTTATGAGCATAAGCTAAAAAACGAACCATTCGTGGCATTTTTTAGATCTTGAGCATTTAATTCTATTTCTAAACCTCTTTGGCCTCCACTGATATAAATGCTTGGAAAGTTTTGTGCCGATGCATCGATGAGAGTGTGTAGACTCTTCTTTTGTCCTAAAGGACTAATTCCACCTATAATATAGCCAGTTGATCGTTCCACGTCGGTCGATTCAGCCATATTGGCTTTTTTCACATTAAACGCTTTGGCGACTTGTTTCATATTTAACTTTGAAGAGACGGGAATAATCGCTACAGCTAACTTATTTGAGCTTAACATCACTACAAGAGTTTTGAATACTCTTTGTGCATCAATTGCTAATGCTAAAGAAGCCTCTTTTCCGTAGTTAGTGTTTAAAGTGTCATGTGTGTACTCATGCAGAGAATAAGGTATTTTTTCTTTTTTTAAAAATTTAATTGCTGGGGTCATAATTAGTCCTTATCATGTAATATTTCAAGCAAAAAGTGCAGTGTCTCTTGTAAAGCACTCTTGTCATGGTTACTTTTGTAATAAACATGCGCTCCATAAATTGTCGTGATGATGAACTTGGAAAAATGAATAGCATTTACCTTTGTCTGCTCTGCATTAATAGCTTTTTGGAGAGTCTCTTTTAAAATTGTTTCAACATTTGAAAATACATCAGTTATATATGATTGTATTTTTTTATCCTTATGAGAAACTACCAAAAGTGTTTTTACAAGCAGACAGCCATTTGTTTCTTCATTTGATATACTTGTAGCAACAACTTCATATAAAAAATTCTCTATGTTTTCAATAGGATTGTTGCTTTTGTTTAAAATTTTTAATGCTTCCTCAAGAGCATTTTTTGCATACATTTCTAAAACAGCTTCAAATAATCCATCTTTATTCCCATATATATTGTACAAACTTCCTGGTTTTAGCCCTGTGGCCTTGACAATGTCTTGTATAGATGTCGCTTCATACCCTTTTGTCCAAAAAATGTTCATAGTCTTTGTGAGTACTTCATGCGGATTATAGCCTATTGGTCTAGCCATAATAAATCCTTTTATATAATAAATATATGGAATTATAGCATATTATTGAATATTAATTCAAAAACTGCTACCATTAGTTATAGAATTAATATTCAAAAAACTAGTAGCTAAAAGGAGCTAAAATGTTAAGTTGTTATCAAACCAGAGTTATAAATGCACCCATTGAAAAAGTATGGGACATAGTAAAAGATTTTCATGATTTATTATGGGCACCAAGCATTATAAAGTCTTGTGAAAACATTGGAGCAAAGCATTTGTTAAATGATGCTTTTGAAGAAACATTAGCTACAAAGGATTTATCATGAATAAAATGTTATTAAAAACAACTCTAATTTCTAGTTTTTTGTTTACTGGTATTTTATTTGCCAACGACAGCATCATTGTAAAAAATGACAATTTATATCCTGAGGGGATAAGTTATAATGCAAAGGACAAAATTTTTTTTGTTAGTTCTGTCGCAAAAGGAGAGGTTTGGAGTGTTGATGTAAATGGAAATAAGCATTTATTTGCTAAGGACAAACGAATAGTATCCTCGATAGGTCTGTTAGTTGACAATAAAAACAATCGTCTTTTGGTTTGTGTGGGAGACCCAGATGCTGGAAGTAAAAGTAGTGATAAAACAAAAGGAAAATTAGCAGCACTTGCCATTTTTGATTTAGACTCAAAAAAAGAGATGGCATATTATGATTTAGCTTCTCTTGATAAGGGACATGGACATCTAGCGAACGATGTTACGGTAGACAATAAAGGAAATATCTATGTAACGGATAGCTTTTCACCTAATATTTATAAGATAAATGCTCATGGCAAAGCGATGATTTGGGTTCATCAGGATTTATGGCAAGTACAACCAGGTCAGTTTGGACTTAATGGAATAGTTTATCATCCATCCGGTTTTATTATTGTTGCACATTATCAGACAAAAAGTCTCTATAAAATAAACATCAACAATCCTGGTAACATCAAAAAAATTAAAATTGTCAATAATATTCTCAATACAATCGATGGAATGCTATTACTTAACAATAGAACTTTACTTGTTGTGAGTAATAATTTGTCTGGTGCAAATGAGGGAAATGGAGTTTACAAGCTAACGAGTAAAGATAATTGGAATACCTCAAAACAAATCGCCAGTATGAAAACGGATGCTTCATTCCCAACTACACTAACGAAAGCTCATGGTAATATATATCTTATGCATTCACAACTTTTAGAACTCTTTAGTGGAAATAAGAATCCAAAAGAATATTTTGAGATACAACATGTGTCTTTTAAATAGCTAAGAAAAATATTGCAAGGAAAAAGAGTGCTTATCAGAAGTTTATTAGTTAACTTGCACTTTTTTTATTATAAAATATATAGTTAATTTTTTACTCATACTAGAAATTGTATAATGGGTATCGATAGCACATGTTTAACTTACTATAAATGTGGAAATCCATGTAAGGTTTGAAGTTATGAGTGATGAATTAAAACTTAAAAAGTTTCAAAAGAAGATTGATAGTTTTATTAAAAGTAATAAAGCGACAGAGAAAGAAATACATGCTCTTAGAGTGGCAACAAGAGAGCTATACTCCCTACTGGATTCTGATAAGCCATTTAAAAAAGAGATTAAAAAAATTTTAAAGTTAAGTAATAATATAAGAGATATAGATGTATTTTTGGATATTTATTTGAAGTTTTTACCAAAAGAATATAGATCTAAAATGAATATGGAAAATGTAGTTCAATTATGTCATATAAGTAGAAAAACTGAGGTTGATATTTTTTATAAGTATCTAAAAACCTTAATGATTTCAAGTAGTATAAATATGCAAGATGCACAATACAAGGTTAATTTAACTAAGAAAATAGATTTAAAATTTGACAAAGAAGTGTTACATAAGTATAGAATAGGAATAAAAAAAATGCTGTTTAAAGAGAAAAATGCATTAAAGCAAAATAAAAATAAAATAAAAACTTTAACTGAGATTAAAGATATTTTGGGAGAGATAAATGACAAGATGAATGGAGTTGAGAGATTAAAAGACTATGGCATAGAACCAGCTCTGCTCCTAGAAATACAAAACTTTACACAAGAGTATAATTTAAAACTATTTAATAAGTTTCAAAAGATAAAAACGGGAGAATTTTTATCATAAAATACTCTTTAGAGTTATATCTGAATTATAAGATAATAAAAAGGAAAATTCTTTGAGAAAGATAGAAACACAAATCATTATTAAGGCTACATCTGAAAAAGTATGGAATATATTAATGGACTTCGATACATATTCTGAATGGAATCCATTTATAAAATTTATTTCCGGAGATAAAAACATTGGTAACAATTTATTAGTAAAAATCCAACCAGATAAAGATAAAATTATGACATTTAAGCCAATAATTTTAAAAGTTGACAAAAACAAAGAATTCAGGTGGTTAGGGAAGTTCTTATTTAAAGGATTGTTTGATGGAGAACACTATTTTATTTTATCTCAGACTAGTGAAGGCTACACAACATTAATTCATGGTGAAATATTTAATGGCATGTTAGTTGGTTTGTTAAAGGGGATTTTAAATAAAACAGAAGAAGGTTTTAAGACAATGAATGTTGCACTAAAAGATAAAGCTGAAACAGTAGTAAAATAGAATATTTTGCTACTGAACAACCTTCAAAATTGAGAAAACAATGAAGAAAAACAAGTTAGATATTTTTCATATTAACAAGTTGTATTTTCTTCTCTTGAAGTGTTTTAGGAGAGAACATAGTCGTCCCCTCAAGTCCAAGATACTCTATATCTTTAAAACCTAAGAAATCAAAAAGACTTATTAAATAAGGTTTTATAAAATCCATGGTCTGCATTTGTGTAAAGTCCGCTCCATATGCAGCAACAATGGTCAGTTTTTTACCTGTGAATAAGCAGCTATAACCATTTTCATGCATAAAAAATGTCTCTCCTGTTCTCACTATATGGTCTATGCATGCTTTTAAAACGGAAGGAACATTAAAGTTATGCTTAAATTAAATACAATGGTATTTAATTTAGTTTTTATGATAGTATCATTTTCATTTTAACTTCATTTTCAAAAAGTACAATATCTAAAATATAATCAGGAAACTATGAATGAAACCAGAAGACAAAGGCTTTTATATTTACATCCTCAAAAATAAGTTAGCAATTTTACTTGTAATTGCTCTTTTAGCAGGTATTGGATATAAACTTTCTACTACAATCTCAAAAGGTGTATTACCAAATATTTTTTTTCCTCGTATTGAGGTAAGCATAGATAATGGTCATTCGCCAATCTCCCAGATGCTTTATGGTGTTACAAAACCAGCTGAAGAAGCGTTAAAAACAGTTCAAGATGTTAATAAAATAGTCTCTGCAACATCTGTTGGAACAACAGATATTAATATATATTTTAATTGGAGCATTGACCCTTATTTGGCTTATCAGCTCGTTCAAGCACGTGTGGCAGATATTAAAAACTCTTTGAGTGCCGGAGCTACTGTAACTATTCGTCAAGCAACACCGAGTATGTATCCTGTTTCAATTTATGCCATAGGCTCAGATACTCTTTCTCGTGCAAAGCTTACAGAAAAACTTTATTATGAGCTCAAACCTGTAATGCTTGGTGTGGATGGTGTTTACGACATTCAAATAAAGTCTCCTGCTTGGAGTGAATATAAACTTGTGCTTGATAGTAAAAAAATAGCCGAATATCATCTCAATATAGATGATATTATTTTACAATTAAAGGCTCAAAATAGTATAGATTTTTTGGGACTACTTGATAGTAAATATACTCAATATATCTTATCACTTAATCAAAAAAGAACCGATGCAAATGAGTTTATGAAACTCAATATCGCTTTAGGTAATGGCAAAAGTATCAAATTAAGTCAAATTGCCATCATGCTTGAAAGCCAAAATCCTGTTAAAGAGATAAGTGCATCAAGCAAATATAAAAATAGTGTAGTATTTGATTTACTTCGCCAACCAAGTGCAAACTCCATTGACGTGCAAAATGCTTTTAATGTAAAAGTAGATGAATTAAATACCAAACTTGCAAAAGATGGTATCCATTTAGAGAAATATTATGATGGTACAGACTTTATAAAAAGTGCAGTCGGCAGCGTCGTTGATGCCATAGCACTTGGATCTTTAATAGCAGTACTTATCGTCTTTTTCTTTTTAAGAAAATTCACTCTTTCGCTTGTGGCTCTTTTGATTATACCTGTTACTTTTTTTATAACTATGATAGGTATGAAGCTTATAGGAATTGATTTTAATATATTTTCACTAGGTGGTATGGTCGCTGCACTTGGTGGATTAATAGACCAGATGCTTGTGGTCATAGAAAATATAGAAAGACATTATGAAAATGGTGAAACAAAAAGAGATGCTATACTCAAGGGTGTTCATGAGATAGTGCCTATTATGAGTGTGGCCACTACTCTGTCTATCCTTATATTTATACCACTTTTACTTGTGAGTGGTATAGTTGGAGAGTTTTTTAAGCAACTTGCAACGGTTCTTGTTATTACTTACTTTTTATCACAAGTAATCGCTATCTTTTTAACACCAATTATTGCATTTTTAGCACTACCAAAAGAGAAAAATAAACATGAAGATTTTATGCAAAAATACATCAATGGATATACGAATTTTTTAAGAAAAAGTTTTAAACACTCTTGGATTTCATTGCCAATTATTTTAGTTTCCCTTGGTACTTCCGCCTATCTGTATCTACATACTCCATCAACTTTTTTACCAGAGTGGGATGAGGGAAATATTGTTGTAGATTTAGTAATGCCAACTGACATAACACTTAAACAATCAAATGAAGAGTTTAATCAAATAGGAAAAATTATAAGCAATATTGATGAAGTAACTGGTTGGACAAGACGAATAGGCACAGGATTAGGTCGTTTAAGTATTCCCGTCAATCAAGGGGATTTTCTAGTTACTTTAAAAACAGACCACAAAAGAAGTAGCTTTGAAGTAATGGATGAACTTCGCTCAAAAATACAAGCAAAAATTCCAAATATAGTTGAACTTGGTCTTTCACAAGTTCTTGAAGATAGACTTGGTGATATTATGGGTGCTGATGCTCCAATATCTGTAATGTTTTTTGGCTCAAATCCTGATGAACTCATAAAAGAGGGATATAAACTTCAAAAAGATTTACGAAACGTAAAAGATGTTGAAGAAGTAAATGTACTTACTTCTTATGCATCACCTGCTATTAATATAAAATCTAAAAGTATTGCACTCTCAAGATATGGTATAGATGAAAATATGATACGAACTCAGATTCGCTCACTATATTATGGTAAAGTTGTAGCTTCTATAGCAAGTGGTGAAAAACTTACAAATCTAAGAGTAATTATGAGTCGTCCAAATATTGACCCTATTGAGTACTTAAAAAAAGAGTTAAAAATTTATTCACCTACTCTAAAACAGAGAATACCACTTAAAGAGTTAGTAAATATTAGTTATAAAAATAAAGTGGCAGAAGTAACTCATTACAATCTTTCACCTGTTTGTATACTTGGCATTAGATTTAAGGGGAATGATATGAGTAAAGTAGTGGGTGATATAAAAACTACTCTTAAAAATGCAAATATTCCAGATAATATTACAACAGACATCAGTGGTTTTTACAAAGAGCAACAAAAATCTTTTAAAGAGATGAGCTATGTAATTTTACTTGCAGTTATTATAATTTTTATTGGATTACTTTTACACTTTAGTTCACTCAAAATTGTATTCTCCATCTTAATGGCACAAGCACTTACATCAACGGGTGTTTTATTGGCACTTTATCTTACACATAGCTCTCTAGATATTATGGCATTTATGGGAATTTTAATAGTGTTAAGTATAGTTATAAATAACAATGTGCTTATTTTTGATTTTTATCGTATGAATATCCAAAATGAAGAAGATGAGATAGAAAAACAGCTCAATGCCTTGGCTCTGCGTGCAAAACCAATCCTCATGACTATGATTTCAAATGCATTAGCCCTTTTACCAATAGCACTAGCCATAGGAAGTGGAACTCAAATTATCCAAGACTTAGCCATTGCAATTATGGGAGGATTACTTTTTGCAATTGTGGTGAATCTTTATATAATTCCTCTATTTTTTCACTTTATTGGATTAAAAAAATAAAGTGAAAAAATAGAAATATATTTTAAAAGTGCTACAATATAATGAAAAAGAGAGCATATGTCTAAATTTATAAAACTTTTTTTTATGTTGATTATATTTGTATGTTTATTAGGTCTATTTATAGCTGCATTTTATATGTTTAGTTCTGGAAATGAAGAACAAAAAAATATAGAAAAAATAAAGAGACCAATACCCTTATTACAACGAGAACTCAACATTAAAGATTCGATTAATCCAATATACCATTTAAAACCTTTCTTATTTCAAACAAAGAATGGTAAAAATGTAACTATAAAAATTGATTTTGAAATTAGTCTAAAAGAGTTAAAATATGAGCTAATTGCTCAAAATAAAAAAATTGTTCAGATAATAAAAAATATTTTAGAAACTAAGACTATTGATGGGATTTATACACTTGATGGAAAAAATAAAATTGAAATAGAAATAAAAAAAGCACTTAATACTTTTTTAGTTGATGGTAAGATTGTGAATGTCTATATCATCTCCGCTAGAATATAAACGAGATTCTTATGGAACATATGTTACATGAAATAAAACCGTTAGTTTCCAATTATGGTTTATTTGTCATATTTTTTGGTATGATGGTTGAGGGAACAGTTATGATTCTTGTTTCAGGTATTTTATGTTATTTAGGGCTATTATCGCTTACAGAGACAATTTTTGTAGCAATTATTGGGGCGATTATAGGAGATCAGATATGGTACTGGCTAGGACATAAATATATGGTAAAAATTATTAAAATATTTCCATCTTTAATATCAAAAGTAGATAAGTTTTCATCTACAGTAGATAAACGGGGTACTTTACTTGCTTTAAGTGGACGTTTTATCTATGGGGGTGCTATACTTTTTCCATTAATACTTGGACATTATGCTTATTCATATAAAAAGTTTATCCTTTATGATACCACAGGTGTATCCATATGGGCATTGCTTGGTATATTACTTGGTTATCTCTTTGGCACAGGCATAGAAAAATACTTTGGTGAAATTAAAAAAATAGAAGATGTTATTTTTGTTGTTATAGGTATTTATGTAGTTGTTTGGTTTGTAAAAAAGATAGTTAGATTTAAAAACTAATAGGAACATAGTAACTAATTTCAAAAGTATTTGAAGAGTTAAAAAAATTATTTTTATGGTAAATCAGATAAGAGGGTTTGGTACTCGTTTCGTAGTCGCTATTTATTAACCAGTTATGGTAAACCCAATGAATAAACCGTATGAGGTCTTCTCCTTCGCCTTTAAGATCAAATTTCGCATAAACACCCTCAGAAGTCTTAAATTTAGGTAACTTTGTTGAGAGTATCTCTTTTTGTTCACGAGTAACAAGGCATGCTATGTATTGACATGCCTTTAAATCTGTAATAGTTGGATTATCATGTAAGAGAGCCATTGTAGTGTACTCTTTTATATTGGATGTTAAGGCAAGAGTATAAAGCTTTTGCCAAGTTTCTTTTAGATTATAAATATAACCACTATTGCGTATATAATAACTTTCAATAGAGGGCATAGTGAGTATTTCAGGTGTTAATGATGAAAAATCTATAACTGATTCGAGCCCGATGTGCGAGGCTTTTAAGATGGCATTTGAATAGGTTATATACTTGCCCTTTCTCCACTCTTTTGGAGTACAATGAAATCTCTCTTTAAAGGCCTTAATAAATGATGCATGAGAGCTGTAGCCACAACTATTTGCTATCTCAGAAATAGTTGAGTATTTGTTTGTTAAAAGTAGACTGGCTGCTTTTTGCAGTCGTATTGATTTAATGCTTTCGTATATATTTTTCCCAAATATAGTTTTAAATATTTTATGCATATAAAATTTATCTATGTCAAAGTTGTGACTTAAATCTTCTATGTCAATATGAGTGTCTATGTGTGTATATATATAGTACATAATATCATTAGCTATTTTGGTATGTTTTTGAAGTGTACTCTTTTTCATAAAATATTATATCTAAAATAGACAAGAAAAATAACAATTATAGACAATATAATATACAAAACTAAGGAAGAAAACATACCTATTAATGTATTAAAATAACATAAATAAATTTCAAGTAAAGGAAAAATAATGCATAAAATATCTAAATTACTAATTGCAAATAGAGGAGAAATAGCACTTCGTATCACACGAGCTTGTAAAGAGCTCGATATAAAAACTGTTGTTGCATTTTCAGAAGCAGATGTCAATGGAGTGTGGGTTATAAAAGCAGATGAATGCTACCCAATTGTTGGTAATCCTATAGATGCTTACTTAAAATATGACAAAATTATAGATATAGCTAAAAAATCAGGCTGTGATGCAATTCACCCTGGATATGGCTTTCTTTCAGAGAGTGCAGAGTTTGCTCAAGCATGTGAAGAAAATGGACTCATATTTGTTGGACCAAAACCACAACATATAGAGCTATTTGGTGATAAAATGGCTTCAAAAGTTGCTATGAAAAAAATAGGTGTTCCCGTTCTTGGTGGTACAGATACACCTGTGATAAATATACAAGAGGGAGAAAGAATCGCTCAAGAGATAGGTTTTCCTATTATTATAAAAGCTGCTTTTGGTGGTGGTGGACGAGGAATGCGTATAGTTCATGCATCAGAAGAATTTTCTGATATGTTTGAGTCAGCAACAAATGAATCATTAAAATATTTTGGAAAAGGGGATGTTTTTATTGAAAAATATGTCCAAAATCCAAGGCATATTGAAATTCAAGTAATGGCTGATAAGTATGGAAATGTTCTACACCTAGGTGAACGTGATTGTTCTATTCAAAGACGCCACCAAAAAGTGATTGAAATCACACCTTCGCCACTACTCAATGCTAATGTAAGAGAAAAATTGGCAAAAATATCTACGGATGCTATGAAAGAACTCGGTTATGAGAGTGTTGGAACTGTAGAATTTTTAGTTGATGATAAAGATAATGCCTACTTTATAGAGATGAATACACGTGTTCAAGTTGAGCATCCCGTAACAGAGATTACGACAGGTATTGATATTATTCAAAGTATGATAGAGATAGCAGAAGGAGATAAATTAAAGTTCCAACAAGATGAAATAATCTTTCGAGGCTATGCTATAGAGTTTAGAATAAATTCTGAAAACCCACAAATGAACTTTATGCCCACTGCTGGAACAGTAAAAAAATATCTCACACCTGGTGGACCAGGTGTGAGAATCGATACCAGCTTATATGCTGGTTATGAGCTTCCAACTTGTTATGATTCTATGGTAGGTAAACTTATTGTATGGGCATTAAACTGGGAAGGTGCTGTTAAAAAAGCAAAAAGAGCCTTAGATGAATTTTATATAGAAGGATTTCAAACCAACATACCCTTGCATAGAGAAATAGTGCGTAATACAAAATTTATTGCAGGAGATTTCAATACGAGCTATTTAGATGAAAATCTTAAAAAATTTAATTTTGACAGACAAAGTAGTGTTGAAAATGAAGAAACAAAAGCTCAAGAACTTTTAAAAATGGTTCAAACTATAAAAGAAAATAAGCTTGTATCACTAGAAAATAGTTTTACTCTTTATTAACATTCTTTTAAAATAGTGTTTCAATAACTGAAGCACTATCTACAATCCCTTTAAATATATTTGATAAATAAGCATTTCATTTTGATTTCATACAACTAAACTATACTTTTTTCATTAAAACAAATAATGGAGAAAGTTATGAAAAATAGCAATTTAATTTTAAAAGGTTTATTGGTGCTTAGTTTAGTAACTACATCAATATTAGCAAATGAAACTGATGATGGTGAATCTGATGTATATATAGCAAAGATGACTATATCACAGAGTATGAATAAAAAAGAGACTTTAGCAGTCCTTGATAAGGTTCTCTCTCCTTTTGAAGATATGACAGAATATGCCTTAAATAAAAACTTAGGTAATATGAAAAAAGGGTATAAAAATATAGAAAAAATTGAAGACAATTTACTTCTTAAACAAACTATACAATTAAGTAAACTCAAACAACTCTCAAAAAATATAGAAACATTAGAAAGCTATATAAACAATGAACAATACTCAAAAGTAGCACTTTTATCTTCAAAAATGTTTAATGATTGTGTGACAAATTTTAAATATAGCACAAAAATAAAAGAGCAGCTGCATATAGAGCACTTAGACTATATGGGATTTAGAATTTTAGCACTACTAGCTAGTAATAATTCAAATCTTACACAAATCACTAATGTAATAGTAAATGCTCAAAATGATTGGAATGCTATAAAGGATGAAATTCAAGATGAAAATAAAGTTGAAGCATTTACTCTACTTTTTGATGGACTGGCACATAGTGTAGATACAAGAGACACTACAATGCTAAAAATCCTTGCTAAAATTGATTTAGCTTTGGTTGATGTTATTGAAGTTGTATTTGAATAAATATTCTTACCTTATAGCTATTTTTTTTCAGCAGAGAATATAAAAATTAAAGATAGGGTACAATTAAAGAATGAAACTACTAATAATCGAAGACGATGTAAATATACTCTCTTTGTTAAAAAGAGGATTTGAAGAAGATGGATATATTGTTGACAGTGCAATTGATGGTGAAGATGGTGAGTACTTAGCAATTACAAATAGTTATGATGTGATTATTTTAGACTGGATGTTACCATTAAAAAGTGGCATAGAAGTATTAAACTCATTACGGAAAAATAAAATCACAACGCCAACAATAATGTTGAGTGCCAAAAGTGAGATAAAAGATAAGGTGTCTGGCTTAAGTGTGGGAGCAGATGACTATCTCTCAAAACCTTTTTCTTTTGAAGAGTTGGAAGCTAGAATACAAGCATTACATCGAAGAAGTCTCTCAAGCGGAGTGAATGAAATTTGTATAAAAAATGCAATTGTTAACATTGATGATAGAACAGTAATACAAGATAATGAAGATGTTGAATTAAGTGCCAAAGAGTATGAACTCCTAATATTTTTGATAAAAAATAAAAATGCAATGGTTTCAAATACAATGATAGAAGAGCAATTATGGAGTAATCAAGAGTATATTAACTCAAATGTCATTCAAGTTACTATTTACAATCTACGAAAAAAACTTGGAAAAGAGTTTATACAAAGTAGTAGAGGATTGGGATATAAAATTGAAGCAACATAGTTTAAAAAGACGAATATTACTTTGGTTTGGTAGTGGAAGTGCCATTATCTTAATTTTGTTTAGTTTGGCATTTAACTATTTTTTAAATGAAAGCATCAACAGCAGTATTGAAGATAAACTTCAGCTATTATCACATCAAGTTATAGCACAAAATATATCTGAGAATGTTGGTTATGCAATTATTAAAGAGAATACAATAATTAAAAAAAATAAAAAATTTACATTAAAAAACTATAAATCGTATTTACATCAAAATAACTCTTTTTTTATTATGGAGCATGAAAGAGATGATGATTACATTAATGCTCTTTATATTACAAAGTATAATGACAAATTACTACTTGTTTATAAAACAAATATTGATAATAAAATTGAAAATTTTCAAGATGTATTACTATGGCTAGTTCCTATTTTACTACTAGTTTTAGTGATCTTAGCTAGTAGAATGATAGATAAAATTTTACTACCTATTAATAGACTAATAGAAGCAACAAGCAGTGTTTCAGTTATGAAATTTTCACATAATATTGCACTTCCAAAAGAGAGTGATGAGATAAGAGAACTTGTGATTTCATTTAATAAAATGATAGAAAGGCTGCGAGATGGAGTACAGAGATTAGATAGGTTTAACAGCGATGTTTCACATGAACTTAAAACACCACTTACTGTTATACAAGGCGAGATAGAGATAAGCCTTAGAAAGATTAGAGAGCCTGAAGTATATGAAAGAAGCATGCAGACTATTTTTAAGCAGTCAAAACAGATTGAAAACATTGTAGAACAACTTTTACTTCTCACAAAATACACTAAAGAGAATATTAAAGAGTCGTTTGAGACATGTAATCTTGACTCTATACTTCTCGATTGCATTGACAAGTATGAAAAACAGTTAAAAGCTAAAAACTTACATTTAGAGATTAAGACGATAGAAACGATTTCACTAAATGCAAATGCTACTTTAATGAACTTAATTTTTTCAAATCTCATTGATAATGCCATAAAATACACTCCTAACGATAAAAATATTTACATTGAGCTTTATCAAAAAAATAAAATTGTATTTACCATAGAAGATGAGGGTGTTGGCATAGAAAAAGAGCAACTAAGTAAGGTTACGGACAGATTTTTTCGAGTTGACGAGTCTCGAAATAAAAATGTGAAAGGTTTTGGATTAGGGCTTAGTATTGTTAACAATAGCATAGGATTACATAATGGAGAATTAAGTATTGATTCTATAAATAATGGTTTAAAAGTTACTGTTAGTCTTTAAAATATTAACTAATCAATCTATTTATATCATTAAAAAGTCCAAGTCCCATAAGCCCAAAAAGAACTACCCATCCTACAACTGTGAGTTTTATAATTATAGCTTCACTTGCCTCACGCTGAAAGATAAACTCATAGAGATTGAACATAATATGCCCACCATCAAGTGCAGGAATCGGAAGAAGATTGAGAACACCTAAGTTTACACTTATGAGTGCAGCAAAGAAAAATACACTCATCCAACCACTTTTTGTTGCATCAGAGGTAAGTTTTACTATTGATATAACTCCACCCATCTCAGAAGCTGGTACTTCACCCAGAATGAGTTTTTTTACCCCTGTAAAAATCATCGTTGAGGCAAAGAGTGTTTGTTCAGTTGCATAAGAAAATGTTTGAGTGATGTTTAATTTAAGTGGATGTGTTTTTCCTGCTGAACCTATACCAATCATTTTTTTTTGTATATCCTCTCCAAACATATTTGTTGTTTTCTTTAGAGCAGGGGTCAAACTTTTATACTCTATAAAGCCGTCTCTTAGTATCTGTAAGTTGAGAGTACCCTTGCTTGATGTAATAATTTCAGCCATCTCTTTCCAAGTATCTATCTTAATATTATTAATACTTACGACCGTATCATTACTTTTGAGTCCAGCGATAAAAGCTGGCGAATCTTTAACAATTTTGCCGATAACTGGAGAGAGAATTTGAGGCGATCCAAGAGCTATGAAAAAATAGAGAAAAAATGCAAGTATAAAATTAAAGGTAGGACCAGCAAGAAGTATAAATATTTTTTGCATAGGTGTCTTGACATTATAACTATCATGATCAAAGCTTTTTTTACTTGGATCTGAATCATCTTGTCCCTTCATACGAACATAACCACCAAGTGGAATAGCTGAAATACTCCATTGTGTATTGAACTTACTAAAAGAGTATATTTTTTTACCAAAACCAATACTAAATACTTCTACATAAACACCCATAAGTTTTGCAGCGAGGTAGTGACCAAGTTCATGAAAAAATATAAGTCCACTAAGAACTAAAATTGATACTAATATACCCATTAAATATTATCCTTTAAAAGTGCTTTTCTAAAATTCCAAAGGTATTCTAAACCAGAGTAAAGAGTCAAAAAGAGAGCAAGCCATAAAAGTCCACTGCCAAATGGCCAATGCATTAGTAAGAAACCTATAGCTATCATCTGTGATACTGTTTTTACTTTTCCTGCCCAGCTTGCTTTGACACTTAAGTTTTCACTTACTGCAACTGTACGAATTCCAGTAATAAAAAGTTCTCGCAAAATAATAAGGTAAATTGCCCATACGGAAGCATTTCCCATCATCATAAGTCCTAAAAATGCTGCTAGAGTAAGCATTTTATCAGCAAGTGGATCTAAAATAGTACCAAGCATAGTGATTTGGTTCCACTCTCTTGCAATATAACCATCAAAAAAATCAGTAGCACTTGCTATAATAAAAAGAAGTGTTGCAAAATAGTAGTTCCAAGTTATATCAAAACCATTATCTGTAAAAAATTCTGGATTTAAAATAATCCAAAACATAAAAGGTGCTAAAAGAATGCGTGAAAATGCAAGAGCATTTGGTAGGTTTAACAACAGAAATCCTTAAAATATCTAAAGTAATTATGAATGGTATTTTAGCATTATAAAGTTAAGTAAGCATCACTTATTTAATAAAATAAGTATAACAATAGATAAAAGCAGTGAAATTCCTTTCCAAAGGAGAAGAGGGTTACTTTCATAAAACGGTGGTCTTGTTTTTTTTAAAAACTCTTTATTTGGATGGCGTAGGTCATATGTAAACTCCGATAACTCTTTGTAACGGTAGTAAGGATCAACTTCTACAGCTTTTTTAATACACTCTTCAATCCAGATAGGGATGTTATTCTCATCTGAATAAAGATGAGTATACTTTAGTTTTTGTTGTGCCTTTTTTGTTGTACTTCTTGCTACTTTTACACCATATGGAAATTTCCCACTCAGCATTTGATAAACAATCACACCTAGAGAAAAAATATCTGAAGCACCTGTTCCTTGTTTACCAAGAAAATACTCTGGAGCAGAATATAAAGCTGTACCTTGAAGATGTTCTTGCTCTATAAAAGAATTAATATCAGCGACACCTTCAATTCTTGTAGAACCAAAATCTATGATTTTAAGAGTACCACTTTTATCTATAATTATATTTTCAGGTCGTATATCTTGGTGTATCATCTCTAGTCTGTGAAAAGCTTGTAGACCACGAGCTGTCTGTTCTACCATAGAGCGGACTGTTTCAAGTTGTGGATGTGGATTGTCAATCATCCATTGAGTGAGAGTTTGTCCTTCTATATATTCGGTGACTATATAAACAAAATTTCTTTTACGAGTTTGTAGGTAAGATTTTACTACATTTGCATTATTAATGCGAATAGCAATCCACTCCTCCATCATAAAGCGTTCTAAGTAGGCTTTATCATTGTGAAACTCTATAGAAGGTGTTTTAATAACAACCGGAGTTTTTGTTATATCATCTATAGCTAAATAGACATGACTTCGACTTGTTGCACTTAACTCACGTACAATGGTATATGCATCAAAATTTTCTCTTTCTTTAAGCAGAGGTGCAAAAGGCTTGTTAGTGAGCTGTTGGGTTATTTCATTAATTTCTTTATTTGGGAGAGATTCTATACGTATGAGCTGAACAGTTAAGTTGTCATCACTTTGATTATTATAGGCTTTATTTGCGATTCTCTGTGCAATAGTATCAAAATCTGTAGCATGTTTTTGTATAGTCTCTGTAATAAAATCTGAGTCTAAAAATTCATAAACACCATCAGTCATAAAAATATAAACATCATTCTTTTCTACTTGAAAAGTTTTATAGTCAATATTTGCCTGTGCTTCTATGCCTAAAGCACGGGAAAGGTAACTTTTTTGTCCTGTTATCCAGATGCGATGATCATCAGTGAGTCTCTCTAATACTCCATCGCGTACTCTGTAAATTCTTGAATCACCAATATGAAAAATATGAGCAGTTGTTGAGCGAATAATCATTGAACTAAAGGTACAAACATAACCTCTGTCTTTATCGTAGTGAAATTGTTCTTGTTGACTTTGAGAATAGAGCCATGAGTTTGAAGAATTTAGAACTCTTTGTGCTGATTTTTTAACAGACCAAGACTCTGGAGTAGAGAAATAGTCGGTTAAAAAAGAGGTGACAGAAACTTTACTGGCGATGTGCCCGACATTACTAGAACTAATACCATCTGCTAAGGCAATTGCAATTCCCTTACTTGTTAGCTGTGGCTCTTTTGGTATAAGAATATCATGAAAGTCTTGATTTGTCTCTTTTATACCTTTATCAGAATAATGAGAGACAGATACTCTTAGTTTGTTAGTCATAATATTTATCTTAAGTTTCTTTTTGCCCCAGTTTTAATATGTGTGGAGTAGAGAGTTAAACCTGTAAAGAGTAGACCACCCACAAGATTTCCTGCTACTGTTGGTAATTCATTCCATACAATGTAATCAGCTAATGTAAAGTTTCCACCCATAATCATAGAGAAAGGGAAAAGGAACATATTTACAATTGAGTGCTCAAAACCCATATAGAAAAAGAGCATAATAGGCATCCACATGGCAATGGCTTTTCCACTAACAGTTGAAGATACCATAGCACCAACAACACCCATAGAAACCATCCAGTTACATAACATTCCACGAATGAAGATAGTAAACCATCCGTTTATACCATAGGCTTTGTAACCTAAAGTTCTTGCCTCACCAATATGTGCTACTTTTGCAGCTATCGCTCCACCATCTGTAGAGTAACCATATGTAAAAATAAACGACATCATAAATGCAACTGTAAGTGCACCACCTAAGTTACCTAAAAAAACTAATCCCCAGTTTCTAAGAACTTGATTGAGTGTTACACCGGGGCGTTTATCTATGAGTGCTAAAGGCACTAACATAAAAACACCTGTTAAAAGGTCAAATTGCATAAGATAAAGCATTATAAAACCAACAGGAAATAAGACTGCACCTAAAACTGGTGAACCTGTTTTCATTGCGACTGTTATTGCAAATACTGCTGCAAGTGCAAGTATGGCACCAGCCATAAAAGCACGAATTAGAGTATCTTTTGTAGACATGTAGACTTTAGACTCACCAGAGTCAACCATTTTAGTAACAAATTCAGTAGGAGCTAAATAAGACATAAAAATCCTTAGTTTTAAATCACAACAGTGTTGTGTTAATTTATTATACATATTATATTTGTTTTATTCATATAATAATTGTATGTTTTTTATACAACAAATAAACATATATATAACTTTTAATTATATTGTTCAGAGATAAAAAGTGCTGAAGAGTTTTGAAAGAGAGTACTAGAGAAAATCTCTAGTTATTGAAAAGATGTACCACCATCTATAACAATAGTTTGACCTGTTAGCCAAGAAGAAGCACTACTACAGAGAAATGCACAAGCACCTGTTAAATCTGTTGCATCACCCATACGAGAGAGGGGAGAGCGTTTTACAACTTCTGCCTTCACTTCTTCATAGTTAGGAAAGGCTTTGAGAGCATCGGTATCAATTGGACCACCACTTACTGCATTTACCCTGATGTTTTTCTCACCAAGTTCTGCTGCAGCATAACGAACCATAGTCTCAACAGCTGCTTTATTTGTAGCATGACCTGCATAATTTGGAGTATATACCAAATTTCCAGTTGAACTCATAGAGATAATAGAACCACCACCCACTTTCTCCATTCGTTTTGCTGCTTCTTGAGCACCTACTACAAAAGCTTCAACTGTTGCTGTATAGATATTTCCAAGACCTTTTGGTTTAAGACGCATAAATGGAGCAAAACCACCAACAACAGCACGACCAGAAATAATAGCATTTGAAATGAAGTAGTCAAGTCTATCAAATGCTTCATCAAACTTGTTAAAAGTCTCTTTATATGTTAAAGGCTCTAGGATATCGAGTCTGTAAGCACGACACTTTACACCGTAAGTAGATTCTATATCTACAATGATTTCATTTGCCGTATCAGCAGATGAGGCATAAGTAAATGCAACATCACATCCTTTTGAAGCAAATTCATAAACGATAGCCTTGCCAATACCACGAGTTCCCCCGCTTATAAAAAGTGTCTTGCCAGTCATAGTTTTTTCGCTCATTATAATCCTTTTATCTCATAATTTTTCATAACTTTTTCTATCTTTTTCATATTTTCTAAACTTGGAGCTACAAGAGGAAGTCTATATTCTAATGTATCTAGAAGTCCAGCTATATACATTGCAGCTTTAATAGGCATTGGATTAGCTTCACAAAACATTACAGAGTTTAATGGGTAAAGTTTGTCATTTATAGCTTTTGCACCTGCAAAATCACCTGCTAACGCAAGTCTTACTAACTCTGATTTTAAATCAGGCATAAGATTGGAAGTAACAGAAGTGATTCCTGCACCGCCATTTGCTAAAATAGGGTAGTCAATAGCATCATCACCAGAAAATACTTTAAGCTCAGGGCGGCGTGAGAGAAGCTCAACTGTTCTCTCCAAGCTTCCTGTAGCCTCTTTGACACCATAAATATTTTTGACATCATCAAAAAGTCTTATGGTTGTGTCAGCAGAGATGTCAACACCTGTACGACCTGGTACATTGTAGAGCATAAAAGGAAGTTCACTAACAGACTCCGCTATGGCTTTATAGTGTTGATAAAGTCCTTCTTGAGAAGGTTTGTTATAGTATGGACTTACTGAAAATATAGCATCAACACCGGCACTTAGTGCATGTTTTGCTATTTCTATAGCTTCATGAGTTGCATTGCTTCCTGCACCTGCAAGAACTTTAGTGGATGTACCTTTACAAACTTCTACTGCTATTTCTATACAGCGTTTATGTTCATCATGAGTGAGAGTAGCACTCTCTCCCGTTGTTCCAACAGGACAAACCGCATCCATGCCGTTGTTGATTTGACGTTTTATAAGAGCAGCGTATGTTTGCTCATCTAGTTTTCCATTTTTAAATGGTGTTATAAGTGCGGTTGAAGAACCAGTTACTAAATTCATCTGTATGACCCTATTGAAAAATATACCGAATTATATCAAAACAATTTTAATTATAAATACTAATTAGGAGTGAAGTGAAAGAAATTAAGTATATTGCATCTTTTTTTGTTTTAGGTATGATTCTTTATTATAAATTTATTTGTCATATAATCCATTATATTGATTGCCCTTAAAAATATTTAACATTTCCATTTATGTACATGAATTCTTGATGATATCAGAATAAATAAATAAATAATTTAATTTTTCTCACATTCGGGTTATTTTTCTTTAGTAATTGTTCCATATTTCGTAAATATAAAACTTATAATGGCCTAATAAATAATATTTAACTAAAAATACAAAAATTAATTAACACTGTAGAAAAATCTAGGTATCATTAAAAAGTTTTTAAGACTAATACTGGAATCCAACAAATGAATAATTACATATTCTGATGAGTGGCATATGCAATTCATTGAGATTGAGCCTTACCAATGGCCTCAAAAATTCAACTTAGAACCTATAAGAATGAAGAGATATCTTCCTGACTCTGAGGATATGTTTGATGCTCACGTAGAGGTAACCAATCTTGAAACTGCAAGACGCTTTAAAGTGATGTGTCAACCCTATATCATACTTATCCATAAACATTTTAAGCTGCTGTTTCAACCTGTAGCATCATTTTTTCTTCAAACTCGACAGGTGACAAATTATTATTTGAACTATGCATTCTCTGGC
>Ga0316206_1000550_pt1 | contig 47234 bp, 40 predicted proteins | sample 6monthpyrite_MG_FD_204942 | JGI IMG/M metagenome (GOLD analysis project Ga0316206, IMG submission 204942) | Microbial mat bacterial communities from mineral coupon in-situ incubated in ocean water Damariscotta River, Maine, United States -... | ecosystem: Environmental > Aquatic > Marine >...
GCGCTGTTTGACTCTCAGTCCAAACCAGACAGCCAGAATTAAGGCATAAAGCGCCATGACAGGAATAAGCTGCTGATACGAGACCCACAGGATTTGTCCTACCAGTAATTCCTTGAGGTGTTCACCGCCATGAGGATTGTTTGCCAGTAATAAAATCCCGCCTGTTGCAGCCAGAACAAACAGTATGCCGATCAGGGGTTCTTCAATATCGGGGAAACGTTTTTCGCACTGGCTAAGCAGTAATGCCCCGAGCAACGCCGCTGAAACTGCGATAATCTGAACTTCCCACCCATGCGCTTCCCATCCAAAACTTGCAGCAGCAATAATACCGAGACCTGCGATTTGAGCAATGGCCAGGTCAATAAAAATAATACCGCGATTCAATACTTCCTGACCCAATGGCACATGGGTTGAAAGAATCAATAACCCCGCGATAAAGGCAGGCCCGAGGATACTGATATCCAGGGCTTCGACGTTCACTGCATACCCCTGATTAACCGTGCAATTGTGTCATCATAAAGACTAAAAAGATCTTTCGCTTCAACTGATCCACCGACAGTAAACGGGAGTATAATCGCCGGAATATGCGCACGTTTTGACAGCCATTCATCCGCATGCCCTTCCTGATAGGCGGCACGGATGACCATCCTTGCGGGCTGGTGTTGCAACTGTGACAAGATTGCAGACAAATGCCCTGCACTCGGGGGCACGCCGGGTTTAGGTTCCAGCGTGGCGACAGACTGTATCCCTAACCAGTCCAGCATGTAAGCCCACGCTTTGTGATGAACTACTATTTTAACACCACGTAACGGGGCGGATGCCAGTTTCCAGCGCGCCAATGCCGATTTCCAGCGTTTACTGAAGGCCTGATAATGTGCGTTATAGTCAGATTTATGTGCAGAATCAATCTGAATCAGGCGATGGTGCAATGCCGTAGCCACTTTGAGGATATTACGTGGGTCGGTTTGTATATGCGGATTCCCTCCCGGGTGAACGTCTCCCTGAGAACGATCGACGATGACAGGTTTTTCCAGTGTGGTCACATAATGGGTAGCTGTAAAGTGCCCCGGTTTCCCCACTTGCACACGGTTATTACCTGACTGTCGTATCAATACCGGTAGCCAGCCAACTTCAAGACCGGAACCGGTGCATATCAATAAATCAGCCCGCCGCATTCTGGCTATCAGGCTGGGTCGGGCCTGGATATGATGAGGATCCTGAAATGCGGTTGTTGCGCTGTACACAGATACCCGGTTTCCACCCAGTTCTTTTGCCAGTTCACCCCACTCAGGTTCACAGGCAAAGACATTGATATTGGCAGCGACGGGTCGCCCTGCAATAAAAGTAAGGACAAATACGATCGTTATGGCTTTCTTTATTATTGTCATAATAATATCTCCTTAAAAAGTATGCGCGCCATGTGCGCCCATGCTCACGATGTATTGAAGAAACCATTGGTTATCTGCGTTGGGTCGAGACTCATCACGGCTATATTGCAAACGAAAGCGACTGAACTCACTGTTTGAATATTCAAGCATCAGGCTATTACGTACAGGGTTATGGTTCTGGTCGTCCAGTACAGTGCCGGTAAATCCGGATACCGGGCTATCTGCATTCAAATGGTCATGACGGAATCCAGTTCGCCATCGAGGCTTGAATTGATAAATGGATTGGATATACCAGCCATCAGGCGTTGCTGAATAAGGCGTGGCAATACCACCCGCAGGAGTGAACTGACCATCATTTTTACTCAACAGGTATTCGGCCTGGAGTTTGAAGTTGCGGTTGCTCGCGTTACCATTGGGCGCCCACTTCCATACCAGGCTGGCAATCATTATCTTGCTGGTACCCGTAAACAAATCTGTATTGCCGGTTTCCCGGTTAGTAGATTTGGTCGAGAGATAGGATAGCCCTGCTGCCCAGCTATGACTGATACCAACATCACCGCCCAGATGAATAAAGGCAGACCACGCTGCATGCCCGCTTTTTGCTCCGGCTCCAGGAAATGCATCACCACGCATCCACTCTGCACCAATTTCAGTAAATAAATCCGTTGGCGCCAGCCAGCGAACCTGTACCCCATCGTCACCGTACTGCGTACCCAGTAATGCGCGATAAGCGAGCGCGGTATCGACAAAATCCCAGGTATGCGCATGTTGCTCATTCAGATAGCCGATACCGGAAAAAAAACGACCACCCTTAATCGTAAAACCCGAGCCAAGCCCTGTTGATTGTATGAAAGCATTTTCCACAGAAAACTCACCATCTCCCGACATGGCAATAGTCACAGCTCCGTACCAGTCAGTGTCGATATTGGAACTGATATTCAGCTCAGACTCGCCAAGGCTGAAGCCACTGGTTCCAGGCGTGCTTTCCATATCAATGGGGAAACCTGGAAGTGAGTAATTATCCGGATCTTGCGAAAATTGCACATAGGTTCCATTAAGTATCAGGCCGATGGCAGGGTTAAAAGCACTGTTTTTCTGGCTAGCACTGGCAGCGTAGCTGTTTGCAGAAGTAAATAGCGCCACAAATAATACATAAATAACAGGTATACGTTGCTTCAATAACACTTGATTGATAAGCATCTTGATCTCCTATAAAAATCACACAGGCATGTACGCAAGGTTTACGCTTGCGACAGGCCGAAAATTCTGGTTATGAGTGGTTAAGTAAGGACAGGAGGTGCTCTGGAGTGAAAAACGCCAGGAGCCTGTTTATATTCCAAATCATGGGAAACAGAAAACTTAATGTGGGTGAAACGTTGAGGTTGAATGGCGACAGTGTGATTACCCAGCGCATTGTCTAAGTGCTTAACAAACAAACAGGCGACACAGAGAGAATCCGGAGTATGCTTGATATGTACATGCGCACTCACAAACCATTGCGCCAGTAACAGGACAAATACCAGCATCAGGATAAATTTGTGTGAGTAACGCAACTCTCTTAAGGACATTGAAATCATTTTATACCAGGGATACATAGTTTCAGCTGTTACTCATAAGCACATAATATACTAAAAGCCACGCTTTTGAATACCATAAAAATATAGATGCAACATCAATTCATGCTTTACATTTGACGTTACTGACCCGGTTTAATTGATAATAATCCTGTCCTGCAGCTTTTCTCCAATCTCAACAGCATCTTTTTTTAATCATAAAACCATCACTTAAATGACACAAAACCGTCATCTGCTGCCGTTAACGTTGGCCATATGAAAAATAGCCAAGAGTGACATACATCATGACTTCTGTTGTAGCTAATCTTGAATCAAATCCACCCCTTTACAAACGCCGATCACTGATTGTAAATCTTGCCCGCACGGAACAGGATATCCAGCAATGTTTACACTTGAGGTATCAGGTATTCGGGGTCGAGATGGGCGCAAAACTGGATACTATCAGACCCGGACTGGACATGGATTATTTTGATCAATATGCCAGACATCTGATGATCATGGATGAGAACACCGGCAGAGTGATTGCGACCACACGCCTGATCAACAGCGAACAGGCTCAGGCAGCCGGTGCATTCTACTCTGAAACCGAATTTGATATGGAGGCCATCCTTCAACTCAACGCAAATTTTCTCGAAGTGGGTCGTACCTGCATTGCAAAAAGCTATCGCAACGGCGCTATCCTCGGCCTGATCTGGCGCGGCATTGTCAGGCTGGCAGTCATGGACAAAACTGATTTCCTGATTGGCTGCGCCAGTATTCCATTAACCACATCAACAGCCTATGCACACTCGATCATGCGTTATCTCAAAAAGCATGCATATGCACCTGATGTGTTGAGGGTTTTTCCACGGTATGAACTGCCTGAAAATAGCCAGCATGAATCGACTGATGTCATACTGCCGACCTTATTAAAAGGCTATCTGAAACTGGGAGCAAAAATTTGCGGTGAGGCTTGCTATGATAAAGACTTTCATGTGGCAGACGTACTTATCCTGCTGCATCGAAAACAACTGGAAAAACGCTTTAAACGCCACCTGACGACGTAGCTCATCGATTGATGACAGTCCGGTTACCGCATCCCCCGTGATTTTTTAATATCCTCATAGGCCGCCCTGATTTCCTGTGTTTTTTCCTTGGCAAGTGTAATCATTTCTTCCGGCAATCCTTTTGACACCAGTTTGTCCGGGTGATGTTGACTCATTAAACGACGGTATGCCTTTTTAACTTCAGCATCTGTCGCTGTTTTATCAATACCAACTACTGCATAGGCGTCATCCAGCGTTACCGTTCGCTGACCTTGTGAACTACCTGCGTAATGTTGCTGCCCTTCGACCATTGATAGCAAACGATCAAAAAACTTGCGCGGGTAATGCAAATGATCACTTACCTGATAGAGTATTTTCTTTTCATCGGTGTGCAATACTCCATCTGCCATTGCAGTAGCGATCATGATTTCCAGAAACATCTGAACCAGATTGGTTCGACGCGCGCACTCTACGCGAAATTGCTCCAGTACATCATCAAATGGAAAATCTGCTTGCTTGCCTTCATTAAATAAAAGCATCGCTGCTTTTTTCTGTTCCGGCGCCAGCTGCATACGATCCATAATCTGTCGGGCAACCTGGATCTCATCTGCAGAAACACGTCCGTCAGACTTGGCCAGATAACCCATAATTGAAAATGTTGCCGTAAAAAAAGCGGTTTGCACACGTTCGGTAGCACCTACACCTAAAGCTTCATCGCTCATGATGCTGCCTAAACCGGAGTCAAACTTATGCCCAAGTGCCGCGCCCAGTACTGCCCCTAATGGCCCACCCAGCATAAAACCAAATGCACCACCGACTAACTTACCCCACCAATTCATAACAATACTTACCTTTCAGTTATTTATTTTTACTTAACCAGAACCACCACACAATCAGTGCAATCATACCCAGCCCGATCACAGTCACCAGATTATCTATCATGTACTTTTCCGTGCCTTAAAATATCTTAACCGGTTGGCGTTAGTTACGACGGTAACTGATGACATCGCCATTGCAGCACCCGCTATCATCGGGTTTAGCAGAGGGCCATCAAACAAATACAGAACACCTGCGGCAACAGGAATTCCGATAATGTTATAAATAAAAGCGCCGAACAAATTCTGGCGAATATTACGCAACGTCGCTGTTGAAATTGCAATGGCATCTGCAACACCATGCAACGAGCCGCGCATCAACGTAATATCAGCACTCTCAATCGCAACATCTGTCCCGGTACCGATGGCAAAACCAACATCTGACTGAGCCAGTGCCGGCGCATCATTGATACCATCACCCACCATCGCCACACGTAAACCTTGTTGTTGAAAACTGGCTATTTTCTGATGTTTATCCTGTGGCAGCACTTCTGCAATCACCTCATCCACCCCGACCAGACTGGCAACGGCTGTTGCAGTTCCCATCTGGTCGCCTGTTAACATAACCACTTTGAGCCCGAGTTGATGCAAACGTTCAATAGCGGCGGCTGAATCCAGTTTTATCGGGTCTGCAACCGTTATCAGACCCACCATATTACCATCACACCCCAGATACATGGTGGTCTGACCCTGGTTTATCAATGTCTGGGCCCGTTGTTGCCAGTCATCCAGATTAATGCCGCATTTATTCATCAGCCTCTCATTACCTAAAGCAAGTGATAGACCATCAACCTGCCCCTGAATACCATGCCCGGGAATAGCTTCAAACTGGTCCGGGGTTTGTAGTTCCAGACCTTTGTCTCTGGCTGCCTGAATAATGGCATCAGCCAATGGATGCTCTGAGGCGCTTTCCAGACTCGCCGCCCAACGCAAAACATCGTTAGTCTCAATGACTTCGGCTGTAATCACGTCCATCACACGTGGGCTGCCTTCAGTGACGGTGCCTGTTTTATCCAGCACAATCGTGTTCAGTTTATCGCAGGTCTGTAACGCCTCACCATTTCGAATTAAAATACCATTCTCGGCCGCTTTACCCACGCCGACCATAATTGAGATAGGCGTTGCCAGCCCAAGTGCACATGGACAGGCAATAATCAAAACCGTCATGGTTGCTTCAAATACATACGCCATCCCCGGGCCAAGGTGATACCAGGCGAGAAAAGTAATCACCGCAATAATCATCACGCTGGGGACAAAAACAGCTGCAATTTTATCTGCCAGCCGGCCGATAGAAGGTTTGGTGTTTTGTGCCTGACGCACCATTTCAATAATCTGGGCCAGTACCGTATCACGACCAATTTTTTCAGCCTGGTATAACAGGCTACCGGTCTTATTCAGGGTGCCTGTGACAACATGATCACCTTTTTGCTTGGCTACCGGAACAGGCTCGCCGGTTAGCATGGACTCGTCAATATTGGATTGGCCATCAAGTACAACGCCATCTACAGCAATTTTTTCTCCGGGGCGAACCCGCAGGGTCTCTTTCAGACCTATCTCTGATAAGGGGATGTCAATATCTTTTCCATTCCTGACAACTCTGGCTGTTTTCGGTTGCAAACCTATCAGTCGCTGAATCGCTTCGGATGTTTTTCCGCGCGCTTTCATCTCCAGCGCCGAACCAAAATTAATCAATGCAATAATGATGCAGGCGGCTTCAAAATAGGCATGTCGGGCAAGGCTGGCTACAACCTCCGGAACTAAAATAACTGCCATCGAATAGACCCAGGCGGCACCTGTACCCATGGCAATCAATGTATCCATATTAGCGTTATGATTTAACAACGCTTTCCATGCACCTTTAAAAAACTGCTTTGCGGAAAAATACAATACAGCCAGTGTTAACAGACCGATGACAAACCAGAAGCTGCGTTCAGCAAGTGTATTCATGCCAGGCAAAACATCTGTCAGGCCTGCTATCAATAAAGGAAAGCCAACCAGCGCAGCCATCATCGATTGGCGCAATAACTGACGATAGTAGGCAAACTCTTCTGCCTGCTTTTGTGACGGGTCAACCTCTTCACGCATCTCGCTGGCATCATAGCCTGCGTCCTGAACCGCTTTTATCAAGGTAGCAGCGGCCACTTCTCCCTGAATATCTGCAATATGCTCTGCAAAATTCACACTGGCTGAGCTGACCCCGTCTACTCCCTGCAACGCCTGCTCCACGCTGGCAACACAACCCGCACAACTCATGCCGGCGATGGATAGTCTGGTAGTTCCGGTTTCTTCCACAATTGTATTTCCTGTTTTACCTGAATGTTTCGAGAAATTTCCAGGATGCGAATGATTGTAAAAAAAGTTATCCTAACACGATGAATATTAACATGACCCTGTGCTCCAGACTCACCCGGCTGATCCTGATCTGCGGCCTGTTTATCACTACTATACAACCATCTGTCAGCCTGGCTGGCTGGTATAAAAAACAACAGGCTGTTATGGGTACCGTTATACGCGTAGAGCTCTGGCACGAAAACCCGCTACTGGCTCAACAAGGCATTGATGCTATTATGCGGGAAATGAAGCGCATTGACCGCCTGATGTCACCTTATATTAAAACCAGTGAACTTTCGATTGTTAACCGCGATGCCGCGATAAAACCGGTTACCATTTCAGATGAATTGTTTAAATTAATTAAACGCTCCCTGTACTTCTCACGCCTGACCAGCGGCGCGTTCGACATTACCTTTGCCAGCGTGGGACAATTTTACAATTTCCGCAAAAAAGTACGCCCTTCCACAAAAGTTATCCGCAAAAACCTTGAAAAAATAAATTTTAAGCACTTGATTTTAAATGAAAAAAATAAAACTCTCTTTTTTGCTGTCGCTGGCGTAAAAATAGATCTTGGTGGTATCGCAAAGGGCCACGCTGTCGATAATTCAATCAGGATTTTAAAGCAGAAAGGCATCAAACATGCCATTGTCACCGCAGGGGGTGACAGCCGCATCATCGGTGACCGTCGTGGACGCCCCTGGGTTATCGGTATCCGTGACCCGCGCAAGGCCCGAACCATGCGAGGCGCTCTGCCGTTAATCAATACGGCTGTCTCAACCTCTGGCGACTATGAACGCTATTTCGTTGAAAACGGAGAACATTTTCATCATATTCTCAATCCAAAGACAGGCACTTCGGCACGTGAATTACGCAGTGTTACTGTCCTCGCTGCCGATGCCACCACCACAGACGCTTTATCCACCAGTATCTTTATTCTGGGACAGAAAAAAGGCCTGATGTTGATTGAAAAACTCGCCAATACCGAAGCCATTCTTATAAACCAGAAAAATCAGCTGATTTTTTCATCCGGCCTGCTCACACAGGAACGAAAATAAACTCACTGTTAGTTTTAATTTAACACTTAGAAATAGAATACATAAAAAAAATGATTGATTTGTGATTCAAGCGACAGAAATACGCATTCAAGTCGATAACAATATAAAAAGTATCTCTGAATCATCTGTAATTAAGCAAAGGTTCCCAGATAAAACAAATAGATGCATATCTTTTCTGAAGCGTTTATTATCATTACAAAACACAAACTGAAAAAAAGTATATAAAGTATGTTCCGCATATCATTTATCAGCACACGACAGGAAGGACTCGCGTGAAAAATCTCATAAAATTACTGTTACCCGCCTTGTTTCTGTGCACAACTGTTTTTGCTGCTGAAACGCCTGTTGGCAAACCAGCACCTGTCGCTGTAAAACCCCCCGCTGCCAAACCGGCACCCAAACCCGACATGCGCGGGCTGGACAAACAGGTTCAGGATCTCAAAAAAGATGTATTGGCACTCAATCGTGATTTGTTTATTCTCGAAGAAGAATTGCTGTTCCCTGCAACATCACAACTAGCGGTGTTTCTGTCCGTAGATGTCGGCGAATTTTTCAAACTGGATGCTGTAAAGCTCACTATCGATAACAAACCTGTCTCTCACTATCTTTACACGGACAGGGAAATAGACGCCTTACACCGGGGCGGCGTTCAGCGCCTGCATATTGGTAACCTGAAAACAGGCCCTCACGAACTGGTCGCAACATTTATTGGCCGTGGCCCCAAGGGTCGTGAGTATAAACGGGCAACCACTTTATTATTTAAAAAAGAACTGGATGCGAAGTATCTGGAACTGCAAATCGTTGACTCGGCAAGCAAGCATCAGCCTGAATTTAAAGTCAAGGAATGGAACTAGGAAAGCAGGACAATAACCGATGAGGTTTTTATTATCAGCCAGCCTGATTGCCGTTCTGACAGGCAACCTGATGCTACCTTCTGCTACTGCTGCGCCAGCACCTGCTCCGGAAAAAATAGTCTGGAATCAAATCCGTGATCTTGAATTAGGTCATACATTGTTTTATTTTTTTCAACGGCAATATTTCTCCTCTATTATTCATCTCACCGTTTCCCGGAAAAAGAAAACCATCCCCCATCATCAGGATGAAGCAGAATTATTACTGGGAGGCATGTATTTATCTTTCGGTATGCACAAAAAAGCAGGTGAAATTTTTGACCGGCTGATTGATGCAAAAGCACCGTTAAAAACAAGAAACCGTGCCTGGTTCTATCTGGCTAAAATTCGCTATCAACGTAACCTTTATCCGGAAGCCTATGACGCCATAAAACGAATTGAAGGTAAATTACCCGGTGAACAGGAACAGGAAAAGCGACTGCTGTTTGCCGACATTTTGCTGGCGCAACAAAAATATTCTGAAGCTGATGTATACCTACAGGAAAGCCAGGACAAATCTATCTGGTCTGTTTATGCCCGATACAATCTCGCTGTGTCATTAATCCGGCAAGGTAAACTGGCGCGTGGCCATGAAATATTACAAGCTGTCGGCAAGATAAAAGCCCCGGATAGTGAATTACAATCGATCAGAGATCAGGCCAACCTTGCGCTGGGTTATTCTTTCATTCAGCAACAAACGCCGGATCAGGCGATAACATTTCTACGTAAGGTCAGATTGCATGGCCACTTGTCTACCAAGGCATTACTCGGCCTGGGCTGGGCATATGATCAGAAAAAACAGTACGAAAAAGCACTGGCTCCGTGGCTGGAACTGAATAAACGAAATATACTTGATTCCGCGGTACAGGAATCCTTTCTGGCTACCGCATATGCGCTGGGTAAATTAAAAAAAGATGCGCTTGCGCTAAAACACTACCAGACGGCGATCGAAATTTATGAGGGAGAAATCCGCCGCATAGAAGACACTATTATCAATATCAATGATGGCAGTTATATCAATCATGTCATGGCCATGCATACAGCCAATGAAATGGGTTGGTTCTGGGAGATGAAACAGGCACCAAAACTACCGGAAAGCCATTACCTTATCAGCTTGCTTTCCAGTCATACTTTTCAGGAGTCGCTCAAAAACTATCGTGACTTGCGTCTGTTACGCAAAAACCTGACAACCTGGGCTCATAATGTTGCCGTTTTTAATACCATTCTGGAAACCAGACAACAGGCGTATGCTGCAAAACTGCCTGTCATTCAGAAAAACAGCGAACGGTTCGCACGTGGCGACCTGAAACAACGGCGCGACATTTATGCAAATGAATATAAACGTATTCTGTTAACCGATGATCTGTTCGCACTCGCCAATACCAAAGAGAAAAAACATCTACAGCGATTAAAATCTGTTAAACAAAAACTGGATCGCATTGGCAGTCAGCGCGACATGTCCAGGGCTCGTGAAAAATACCGCCTGTTAAATGGTGCTATCAAATGGAATATTGCCAGCCAGTATGGCCCTCGCACCTGGGAAATTAAACAAGGTCTCAAGCAACTGGACAAGGCATTAGTGAAAAACCGAAAACACTCGGAATCAATTCTTCGTGCTGAAAGATCTGCACCGCTTCGATTTGAAGGATATGGAAAACGTATCGAAATTGTACAAATAGAAATTACCAAGCTGACCGCGCAAACTGACCTGGCTTTATTGAAGCAGGAGAAATTACTTCGAGACCTGGCTATCTATTCACTGAGACAGCAACAGGATCGAATTGATGCGTACCTGACACATGCCCAGTTCTCAGTCGCACAGATCCAGGACCGGGCAGCACATCCTGAGAATAAGGGTAAGCAACCATGAAGTGGCCATTACCCATTTTAATTAGCAGTATTATCATCAGCGGCTGTAGCTGGTTTAAAGATGATGTCAAAAAAGAACCTTTGACCATTGCCAGTATTGAAAACAAGCCGCTTTCCATGAAAACCGGTGGATCGCTTGATACAACACGTAAACAAGCCATAAACAGCTATCGTAAATTTCTGAACAGTGCTCAGCAAAATCGCTATCATGCAGAAGCCATGCGCCGTATTGCTGATCTGGAACTGGAAGCGCTGGAAGAACGTGTCGCCAATTACTCTGGAAAAACTGCACCCACAAAAGCGGCAGACTATGACAAGGTAGTCAAACTCTACACATCCATGCTGAAAAACCACCCTGATTATCCCAATAATGATGGTGTACTTTATCAGCTGGCCAAGGTTCACGAACAAAGTGGCGAGATCGAGAAAGCGCTAACCGTTTTCAACCAGTTAATCAAACGCTATCCCAAATCCAAATTCTTCACAGAAGTTCAGTTCCGTCGTGGTGAAATACTGTTTGTTTTACGCCAGTATAAAAAAGCAACTACGTCCTATCAGGCTGTCCTCGACGCAAAAAAGGATACACCTTTTTACCAACGCGCCTTATACAAGCATGGCTGGTCTAATTTTAAACGCAGTCGATTTGATGACGCCCTGCAATCTTTCTTTACACTCCTGGATATCAAGTTCAGCGACCCGGGCAGTGGCGAAATAATGCCTGATATAGTTCAAATCAGCCGCGGTGAACGTGAGTTATTACAAGACAGCTTCCGCGTTATCAGTTTGAGTTTTTCTTATCTGGATGGTGCTACCAGCGTCAGTAAGTTTTTCAAGCGTTTTGGCCGTCGCCCGTATGAATTTCGCGTCTACCGCAACCTGGGCAACCTGTACATGAAGCAGGAACGTATTCGTGATGCTGCTGACACCTATAATGCCTTTGTCAGGAGTCAACCTGACCATCGTATGGCGCCTGACTTCCAGTCTGAAGTCATCAATGCCTACAAGAAAGGTGGCTTCCTGCAACTAACACTGAAAGCCAAGGAAGAATTTTCAGAGCGTTACAATAAACAAAGCCGTTACTGGCAGACCCAGTCCGAAGAAGACAAAGTCCGGATTGCCAAACTACTTAAAAAACACCTGGTTGACCTGGCCAAATACTGGCATGCCCAGGCTCAAAAAACCAAAAAGCAGGCTAACTATCGTCATGCATCACGCTGGTATCGTCTGTATGTAGACTCATTCCCGAAAGATAGCAATACACCATTAATGAATTTCCTGCTGGCTGAATTATTGTATGAAGCCAGAGATTTTCTGGCTGCTGCAAAAGAATATGAAACAACCGCATACAACTATGGTGCTCATACAAAACAGGCTGAAGCAGGTTATGCTACCTTGCTGGCCCTGAACAGTCATGAAAAAACCCTTAATACCAATCAGCGAAAAACCTTCCATGCACGCACGATTGAAAGTGGTATTCGGTTTGCCGATACATTTCCAAACCATAAGAACACAGCCAGTGTTTTAACTTCGGCGGCAGAAGATCTGTTTAAAGCCAAACAACTTGATCGGGCTGAAAAAATAGCCAACCGTGTTATTGCATATCAGCCACGCCCAGCCAAAAACCTGAGACGTACCGCCTGGATCGTTATTGCACATACACAATTTGAACATAAACAATATGCTCAGGCTGAACAAAGCTACGTTCAGGTATTACAAATAACTGATCGCAAAGATAAACTCTATTCAGCGATGCATGAACGCATGATTGCAGCTGTTTATAAACAGGGAGAACTGGCACGTGGCAATGGCAAACTACGTCAGGCCGTTGGACACTTTATGCGTCTGGGGACACTGGCGCCACGTTCAACAATCCGTCCTGTTGCACAATACGATGCTGCCGCCAGCCTGATACAGTTAAAAGACTGGAAACAGGCTGCCAGAGTACTGGAAGATTTCCGCCTTAAGTTCCCTCGCCATGCGTTGACAAAAACCATACCCGATAAACTGGCACTGGTTTATCTCAGCAGCAAGCAACACAGTCGTGCCGCAGGTGAGATGGAACGCATCGCCGCACAAAGTAAAGACCCTGAAAAAATACGTGAGTCCAGATGGCAAGCTGCCGAACTCTATGAAAAGTCACACGTTAATACACGTGCCGTCCAGGCTTATCAGAAGTATATAAAACAGTTCCCCAGACCATTCGAGCGTAACATTGAGGCACATAACCGTATTACTGAAATATACAAACTCACACGTAACCGAAAGCAATACAGTTCGTGGTTGGAAAAAATGGTTAAACGAGAGTCACGTGGCGGTGCTGCACGCACACCTCGTACACGCTACCTTGGCGCGAGTGCTTCCTATCTGATGGCTGAACCGCAATATCAGAACTTCAAACGCATACGTTTAACTATTCCGCTGAAACGAAGCCTTAAACGTAAAAAACGCAGTATGAAAAAAGCATTAAAAATCTACGAAAAGATTGCCGGTTACAAAGTATCCGAGTTCACGACAGCAGCGACATTCAAGATAGCTGAAATATACAATCAGTTCAGTAAAGACCTGATAAAGTCACAGCGCCCCAGGCGCCTTAAAGCCGATGAGCTGGAACAATATAATGTTTTACTGGAAGAACAGGCATATCCCTTTGAAGAAAAGGCTATCAAACTCCATAATGCAAATGCGAGCCGTACTGCACAGGGTATCTATAATAAATGGGTCAAGAAAAGCCTGAATATTTTGAAAAAACTGCAACCTAACCAATATAATAAACCTGAACGCAGTGATGGAGTCAGCTATGAAATATACTAGACAGCTGCTACTGACATTACTACTACCACTACTGATACTGACAGGGTGCAGTGGCCCTTCTTCAGTCAAAGAGGGAAACTCAACCTCAGACACAGCAACGACAACTGATAAGAAAAAAATTGCTAAAAAGAAACTGAACCCAAGAGCTGAAGCTGCTTTTAAACTCGCGGTAAATGCCATCGAGCAAGGTAATGCTGACCATGCTATAGCTATCCTCGACGATATGATCAATAGCTTCCCTGAATTATCAGGTAGCCACGTGAATCTTGGTCTGATTTATTATAAGCGTGGGGATAATGACCGTGCTGAAGCTGCTTTTCAGAAGGCCATAGAAATCAAGGCTGACAATCCGGTTGCCCTTAATCATCTGGGCATCATCTATCGTCGCAAAGGGCGTTTTACTGAAGCTGAAAAAGCATACCAGCAAGCTATCCAGTTCAAGCCTGAATATGCAAATGCGCATCTTAATCTTGCTATTTTGTACGATATTTATCTACGAAAGTTAAATGATGCTTTACGTGCATATGAACAATATCAAACTTTAACAGGGAAACAGGATGTTACTGTAAAAAAATGGATTATTGGACTCAAGCGACGCATCAAGAAGTCGAAATAATATATATCAGGTTATGTTTATGAATATAAAAAAAATGACTGTTGCAAAGCTTTTACTCATAACCGGGTTAATGCTTTCAGTGTTACCCGCACACTCGGAAGATCGCGTCCGACTGGAAGGTACATCAATAATTGGTAACCGTGAACTGCCTAAGGTATTGTATATTGCACCCTGGAAAAAACCATTTATGAGCCAATTGGGCAGACCGGTAAACTCATTGATAAATGAAATTATTTCACCCATTGAGAGGGATGTAATGAAGCGCACCATTCGCTATCATGGACAACTTAATAAAAACAACAATAAACAGGCAAGATCATCACAATAATCTAACTTCTGTTTAATAATGATAAACCGTTATCAGAATGCAGAAATTAAATTTTTTACAATTCATTAAATCGGGCATAACTCCCGGATATGAGTTAAGGAGAATACAATGAGTACCGCAGATACCATAAGTACCGTCGATGCAATGAGTACTTTCGATATAATTATCACTTTTTTTCAGAAGGGCGGAATATTCATGTATCCCATTCTGATTGTGCTGGCTCTGGGCATCGTTATTGCTCTGGAACGCTACATTTATCTGACCATCGCTAAAACGGGCAATCGTAAACTCTGGAAAGTTATTATCCCGATGGTGAAAACCGGACGATTTGATCAGGCTAATGAAATCATCAATAAATCGCATGCAGCCATCTGCCGTATCCTCTCCTACGGCATGGATCGCATCAAGATTGCACGCCGACGTGATGATCTTGAAACCGCACTTGAAGAGGGTCTGATGGAAGTTATTCCCAAACTGGAAAAACGAACTCATTATCTGGCTACATTAGCCAATATTGCAACGCTGCTAGGACTGCTTGGGACAATTATGGGTCTGATCCAGGCATTTACCGCTGTTGCAAATGCGGACCCTGCAGACAAGGCCAATTTGCTTTCAGAAAGTATATCGGTCGCCATGAACACGACTGCATTTGGCCTGATGGCAGCCATACCTATGCTGCTGATCTATACACTATTACAAACCAAAACAACTGAAGTTGTTGATAGTCTGGAAATGGCCTCTGTAAAATTCATGAATGCCGTTCAGGAAGTTCAGGCCAGGGCCAGTAAGTAATAATGAACAAGTATAATCGTTACCGGGATAATTCTGCCCCGGAACTGAACATTACCGCGTTTATGAACCTGATGGTTATTCTGGTTCCGTTTCTGCTGATTACAGCCGTATTCTCGCGCATTACTATTCTGCAATTAACCTTGCCTGATGGAAGTAGTGCAGCCATGGATAAACTCAAAAAAGAAATGCATCTGGAAATCAGCATCCGTAAAGATTATCTGGATATTGGCACCCGTGAAGCTGGCCGCATTCAGTGTATCAAAGCATCAACCGAAGGATATGATTACAAAAAACTATCAGGTCTGATTCAACAAATTAAACTCCGCATCCCTGATAAAAACAGCATCACCCTGCTCTCGGAAACAGACACGTCATATGAAGTGCTCGTTCATATTATGGATTCGGTGCGTTCTGTCAAACAAAGTCAGGGTTTTAATAGTGTCGATGCAGAACTGTTTCCGAATATTTCTATTGGTGATGCACCCCCACTCAATGCAGCACAGAAAAAGGCAGGGTGCCCCGGATGAAGATGTCACGTCGCGCAAGACGTATGCAGCGTCACCATAAGCGAAAAAAATCGACTGTCGCTTTTAATATGGTTTCACTCATGGATATCTTTACGATACTGGTGTTCTTCCTGCTGGTCAGTTCATCAGATGTTGAAGAATTACAAAATTCAAAGAATATTCGCCTGCCAGAATCTTCGGCAGAGAAGAAACCTAAACAGACATTGGTAGTTATGGTTAACAGCGAAAGTATTATCGTCAAAGGTCGAAAAGTTGCCTCTGTCGTCGATATTATTAATAACCCTGAAACTACTATTTTACCTCTCAAGACAGAGCTGGAATATCAGGCCAGTAAGTCACGTGCTGCGAATCCGGGTAAGCAATTTATTGGCGAAATCACCATCATGGGTGACAGAACAATACCTTATCGTTTGCTGAAGAAAATCATGGTGACCTGTGCCAAGACTGGATATAGCAAGCTGTCTTTGGCTGTTAACCAGGGCAAAGCAAATACGGGAGATGGTAACCCGTGAATAACATGACCATGCAAAGAGCGATTGACTTACCCTGGTCAGATAACCGGGCTGAATCCAGTCGTTTCCGTAAAATATTACTGGTTGTCACAGTACTGACGATTATTTTCTCCATCATCGTTCCAAATATCACCATAAAAAAACTGGAACGGAAAAAAGCCGATGAGATTCCTCCGCGTTTTGCAAAATTGATACTGGAAAAGAAGACACCTCCGCCTCCGCCACCACCTGAAGTAAAAAAAGTTAAAAAGAAAAAAGTAATAAAGAAAAAGAAGGCGGTCAAGAAAAAAGTCGTCAAGAAAAAGAAGATCAAAAAGCCTGATCCTGACCGTGCTCGCAAGGTCGCCAGAAAATCAGGTATTTTGGCATTTCAGGATGATCTGGCCGACCTGAGAACAACCGTTTCAGATAAAGTTCTGAAAAATCGTTCTTTGCAAAAAGGCGGTAACCAGGCGAAGAAAAACACACGCTCAATCATTACCTCTAACGCAACCCGGGGAAGTGGAGGCATACAAACATCACGCCTGAGCCGTAATACCGGTGGCAGCCAGTTGGCCAGTCGCAGCGTTACTCAGGTAAAGAGCAAGCTTAAAGGGAGCTCAGGACGCGTCAAGCGTACCGGCGGTAGTCGTAAGGCAGGACGTTCTATTGAAGAACTGCAACTGGTGTTCGACAAGAATAAAGGTGCCATTTACGCGATTTATAACCGCGCACTGCGAAAAGATCCCAGTCTGGAAGGAAAAGTCGTGTTGCAATTAACCATTGCACCCTCTGGCACCGTGACCCAATGCAAGATCATATCCAGTGAGCTTAACAATCCTCGACTTGAACGAAAACTGATTGCACGAGTCAAGCTATTCAGGTTTGGCAAAAAGAATGTTGATACGATGATAACAACCTACCCTATTGTGTTCCTGCCATCCTGATTTTCTATTCTGAGTAACTCACGCTACACAGATAGTATGCACTTCAGTATTCATAGTAATACACTATCGTTATTCAGAACCTTTTCATCAGCAAGGTATTTAAGTATGAAAAATAAAAGCCTTTTTTCTTTAAATGGTGTATTTAATTTTTTTCAATACTTTGATCGTTGGCTAAATCCTTACTGTCATTCTGAATCTGTGATGCTGGATGAACATGCTATTCAGATTCATTGGACTAAACGCGCAGAACAAACGCTTATTGAACGGGAACAATCATTGACTGTTGAGATGCAACTCTATTTTTCATGTGTGGTGATGAAGCGCGTGTTATTTCATGATAAACCTGAGTTCGACACACTTGAAGTAAAACAAAATCTGAATATCGCCTTCCATCCTGTTCAGGCAGCTTCCTGTGACCCTGTAGAATTTGCAGCACTACATCCAGCTAAACGTATTCTGAATTCTGATGGAGCTCAGAAGATGCATCCCAAAAGATTACAACTTGATTTTATCCGTAACAACTGGGTTGCCAGTTTTATTCTTTAAATAGCTGTAAATAATAAAAAATAAAAAAGGCCGCAAAGAAAACACTTTGCGGCCTTTTTTCAGAACCTGCAATCAAACTATCTGAGGGAATGCCAGGTAAGGATTAAGTGCTGCTGTATTAGTACCCAGACCACCAAATAAGGAACCATACTCACCTTCCCTGCCCTGAAGTGCCAGATAATTCAGGATCACAGTTTCTGCCAGCAAGTTAACATTATTCGCTGCCGCACTGGATGATGTATCAACAGATGCATCCGGACGGAACCAGCCAATCTGATCTCGCAGTACAGCGGGTCTGCTTGTCGCATTTGGATCAAAGAACAACATAAATGACGCAGCTGTTGAGGAATTATCACCTGTCCAGACACCTTTGCCCCTTCCATTGGTCGAATTATCAATCATACCATTACTGGCCAGTGAGCCATCACTGAAGACATACATCATCAGCGGTGTGCCTGTTGCTGCTGCATACTGCAGGCAAGCACCCATACAACGACCTGCACGCAGGTCACGCACTTCACCTGATGAACGATTGCCTGTGTGATAGTCATAACCACCCATCGCAATGGTTCCGACACCGGCATGTCCGTCCAGAACCATTTTCATGACAGAAGCTGTTTTCTGGAACTCACGATCATTACTGAATTCGGTTGCCGTAAAAATCCCTGTACCAGCAAAGTTCGTTGGATCAGCACCATCAACAATACGACCATCCTGGGAAGGATCAATTTTTACATCGGCAAAACGATCGGCAATGTCTGCGGCTTTCAGGTATCCACAGCGAACCAGATCCTTGGCTACTGTATCAGCCGTTATTTGTGTATTGACCCGACCCAACTTGCTGTTACTGATTCGGGCAATCGATTCCATAACCGCAACCACGTCATCCTTTTCACTCAAAATTCCGGTCAGATTACCTGTATCAACCAGGCCGGTTACATCTGATGCTCTATCTACCTTGGTCGGACGAATTTGCGGATTGATCATCGTAGCTGGCGCCATCGAGTTACCGCCTGAATCAGAGTTACGTGAACCGATCAGCGTAACAATTCCGCCATTGGCACCTGCTCTGGCAATGCCGTACATCGGGTTATGTGGATTATTACCGGTGTCATTATCTGAACGTGCAGGAATAATCGCGCCATTGACCTGTGTACGCCCGGCCGTATCGGTAAATCTTTCCAGTATACCTCGCAGAAAAGCACTGTCTGAATGAAACTGTAAACCTAATGTAGAATCGGTGAAGTCTCCATTACTGGTCGTCGTGGGTGTAGCCTCTGTGCCTCCGGGAATCATATCACCCGGCAAACCCAGCTTGCTGTATCCGGCTGTCGTCAGTAAGTCAGTTTGTGTATTGGTGCCCGCTAAAACATTGGAACCGGCAATATTGGCACCGCCAGCAAGATCAAAACAGATAACCGGCATCGGGTTAGCACCTGCCGCACCCAATGTGCAGTTACCTGACAAACTGGCACCCAGCGTCGTCAGGTCAGATGACAATGCTGCATGAGCGGCGCGCGGATCAGCGAATAAATTAAGTACTGAGCCCCCCAGCGTCATCCCCACTCCTGAAATCAAACCTTGCCTTAAGAAATCACGGCGCGTTACCGGTAGCGGATGGTCCGGATATAACAGTGGCGCATCCGGATCAAGGTATTTATCATTTTTAGCCATAATTTTCTTCCTTACACTTAATCTCAATTCACCAGGTTAATTACTGAACCAATAATGCTGCACTACCCAGAGTAGCCGCACACATCGCCTTGACCATCGCCTTGGTTCTTGTTGCATCCTGAACACCACCCACGCTACACACGGTAGCACGTGGCAAACCACTTGATTTCAGGTTAGATGCACAAGCGTTATACAAACGGTCAAACATATTATTACTGTTCACAGTTGACGGGCCTATCAATTCTGATTTAACACTGAGCAACGTAGGTGCTGTTGTCAATGCAGCACCACTACCCGGAATACCAATCATCTTGTTATACAAGGCATTCAATATCTGATTTTTCTGCGCAGAATCAGTCGTGCTGGTATTAAAGGCAGTATCAACATCTGAACCAAAGCCGAAACTACCAAAGAATGCAGTTCTCTTGACCGGGTCTTCAACCAGCGCATCACAGTAGATAATTGCCATTTGTGCGACACCCATTTGATGAGCAGACAGGAAGCCGGTAAAGGTTTCGACTGTTGGCAGCTGTTGTTTTACCTTGTTGTACTCTGTCTGGGTCGTCAGTTGGCTAACCCCTGTCAGCGTAGACATCGTGGCATTAATCTCGTCAAACGTACGCATACCAATGTCAGATACCGTAGGCTTGGCCTGCAAACCTGCCGCTGTCGGGTCTATCAACTGACCTGAAGGTAATGCTTCAGTATAGTTATGCGTTGATACTGCAACCAGCTGCTCAAAGGTCAGGAAGAACTCATCGCCATCGGCTCCCTTCTGGCTGGCTATAATAGTGCCCAGCGTTGAAAGTGGAACACCAGCCTTGATGTCATCCGACGTCGTAATAGTGACACCGGCTCTGGCAGGCCCCATATTTATATAGGCTTGCCCGGCAGAAACTTCCTTACCATTCATGCCAATTCGCATACCCTTGATCAGAACATCTGATGCCAGTGCATCATTGCTCAAACGGATAAAGACCGGATTACTGAATAAGTAACCATAGTTATCAAATTCACTCACTTCAAACATAATGAAATCACTACATTGATTTGCATTCGTGTTGCCAGGACAAGTGTAGTTTCTGACACTGAATAACATCAGGAATTTAGCACCGACTCCTACTTTAAAGTTTTGTGTGATCTGAGCCTGGTTAAGCAGGCGGTTATGAACAGCCACCATGCGAACCTTCCCTGACCATGGTTTTGTGCGGCCCTGGTTGTTACCCATTACAAATGCAAAACTGTTATCCCAGTTAACCAGCGTACCTTTTGAAGAGCCATCGGTTTGCTTCAGCACACCGTTAACATAGATACGCTTGCCATTCACAGGATCAACTGTCATAACAACATGCTGCAAGGTTGCCTGCAATGTTTCACCACTGGTCATGGTTGCGGGTGCGCCTGTTCCCAGGGTTGCATTCGTACGATTCAATACATCGTATTCATACAGGCTCTGGCCTAACGTAAAGTTACGATCACTGGCAGTGCCTATATAACTAATGATATGAGCCGGGCCTTCCTGAGTAACATTGGCTGGTGTCACCCATGCTTCTAATGAGTATTCACCAATATCCTTGATCATATTAAACAGCTTCTGGCTATTAGCAACACTGGCTTGTGCCTTACCGGTACCCTTGAACTGCAAACCATATCCACGAACCCAGGTAACCTCACCCGGGAGACCACTTAAAGACAGGTTCATCGCGGGACTGACACCACTGGTATCATAAGCAATACTGCCGGTGCCACGCTTGAATTCGTACAATGCAATGACATTATTTTCATAACGATCACCACCACTGGCAACAATCGCATCTTTTAACTTCAGTGCCTTACTGATAATCAGATCACTGGCAACCGCCGTTGTTGGCAAGCCTGCCGCAAATGCGGTAACGGCATTCTCCAGCTCTTGCGCATTCGCTGCACAATTATTAGGTGTCCAGCAATTATGTGATTCTTCTCTTAAACGAACAACGATACGTGAGCTGGCAGGGTTATCCAGGTCAATCTTTTGTGAGCCTTTCAGCTCTTCATATGCCTTGGTCGTATCAATTTCTGCAAAAAAGGGTGCCTGTGCTGTACGTGAAGAACTCACATGACAACCCGCACAATGCTGATTTAATAACCCATGCAAGCTGGTTGCGGGCGTCGGTAATGTGGTGAAATTAATGACGCCATTGGCATCAATAGGCGGATAGTTTTTACTGGCACCTGCATCAACCAATGCCGGGGGGTTCAATACAATCTGTTTGGTAGAACCACCTGATGAAGAACCAATCCAGCCATCAATAAAGGCGGTCATAATGTCTGCACAAACACTACCCTGTGCAGGGCCTAACCAGCAATTATGATTGCGGACTTTTGTAACTATATAAGATGATGAAGACTGGGTACGATCAATAAATGGAACAGCTGTAGTGCTATTCAGGCTAACACCACCTGTTGCCATTAACGCACTGTAGGCCAGATTAACATCATCATTTCGTGCAAAATAAGGGGCTTGTGCAGTTGCAGATGCCGGATCATGACAACCACCACATCGACCAGCGGCGCGTAGATTATCCCAGAACGCTGTCTGAAACTGGCGTGTGTCTGCATCTGCAGCAGCAGGACCGGTATAGGTTGACAATACCTGCTGCTGGTTATTGGTGTTGCTGGTAGTACTGGCACCACCTCCACAACCTGCCAGAACAGTCGCGCCCAGAATGCCGAAACCCAGCCATTTTAATAGTTGTGCTGATCGCATTTTTATCATCCTAATTCTCCACAAACCTTTTCTACTCTAATGTGCAAGCCATTCAACAATGGCTTGTTCAAGCAAATCTAATACTGACTACCATCTTTACAATATGAAGCAGTCTCTGCAAAAATCCGTTTCATATTAACGACCCCATTTGTCATGGAATTAACAATCTGGTTGATCTTGGTTCGATCCGCAGCATTACTCATGGGATCTCGCAAACAGACATTCTGAAAAACTTTTCTGGCCTGGCAACTTGAAAATGCTTTACTGTTTGCCAGCTCACGTCCCATGCTACTCGCACCCTGGCCACTGGAAGCAACAGATGAAGACCAGCCCAGAATTGCATTGGGTCCACTGCGCCAGTAGTTATCCCAGCTATCATTACGGGTTACATAACCATATTTGAAATTGCCAGAATTGATCAGGTATTTGGGTTGCGCACGTGTCATACCCTTGCTGCTATCATTTGGGTCAACTGCTCGCTGAGTTGTACTGTATGTGAGTTGTCCGGTATCCGGGTCAGTGGTATATGACCATTCATAATAAGCCAGTGCCTGTGCCAGCGGATCCATACCAGCATGACATCCCACACATGAATTCATAAACAAACGACTATCACCCCCCGGGCTTCGGGTCACGTCCTGACGCACGCGATCATGCGCACGACTATTGTCTTTAAGTGGTTCCAGGTCGGTACAAAGATGATTCATTAACGTAAAGCGAAACATGGCACGATTAGTTCCATCTATATAAAATGCTCTGGCTGAAGCTCGCAAACTGAATATACCTGCAGCTGCAGGTATCCCCGTCACAGCGGTCTGGGTGCGTCGTACCAGCTCGGTTTTCAGATCTTTACCTGCATTTTCCATCGTTGTGTAATGCGTATTATCGTTATTCCTGTAACCAGGCGTTGTTGTAGAACCAATATAAATAATGTCATCAGACAGGATTCCTCTGAAATCCAGATCATCGCGAATCATGCCTATAACGGTCGCTGTATAGTCATTCAACGGGACAAAAACTGTTTGCGCTTCATTGGTCCAAGGGGCTGCGAAATTTTTCAGGGTCACGTTATAAAATGATGAATTTTCCATCGCGACATAAGCGGCTACGACAGCACCATCTGTGCTGATAGTTGGATCACCGCCACCTGCGATGCAGACCGCTGAATTTCCGGTAATACACGCTTCCATTGCGTCGAGCACGGCTGCAGTTGGCGGCACACCGGCTATACGGTCATGGATACGCTTGGCGCGCTCCCTGTCTCCCGGGGCGGCCTGAGATGAAAATGGAATGGCCGAAAGAAGACTCATGGCAAGTGTTGCCAGCATAATCTTCTGAAGTGGTTTTTTTCCTTCTTTCATTTTTTTAGCACTCATCGCAATGATCCTGTTTTCAACTATTGCTTGATATTCTTGTCTGTAAGTCTTGATAAAAAAAATGTTTTCAACTATTTGACGGCTAGCTCAAAAACATCTTTAAACTCCTGTTATTATTTAACTTTGTTTTATATTGATTAACAGGTCGTTTTTTCACTCTTGAATTGGATTATCATTGAAAATGGCAGAAAGTTTCTTGACGCAGTTCACAGACTGCGATAATGACTTTGCACCATAATTTAGTCATTGTTATATAAGGTGAAATAGGCTGATTGGAAATTTCTTCAATTTACTGTTGTACTCCTGATGAGCACAATAAACGTTTATGTACTTTATATAATAAAAATTTGTCTATAGTGTAGAGAGCCTGAAAAGGCTTTCAAGTATAGCCAATTGAAAAATGACAATTAACATATTTTCTGGTCAGGAATATATTTCAGGCACTAAGATCGTGTCATATCATCCTGACAAACAAGAGGCGAAAAATGATCAGGGCTCCAGGAACAGGACTTCAATATGCAAAAAAGCACGCCGTCAAACTTCTGGCGGCCGGACTGCTGGGCGCACTGATTACAGGCTGCGGTGGTGGTGATAGCCAGGCACCCGACCCGGTCATCGTTGACCTGCCCATTGCCTATGTTAAACGCCCCGTACCGCTGAACAATGGCAACCCTGTGCAACCCGATGCACGTGAACTGCTCATTATGAATCCTGGCGCTGATCTCTGGATCAGGGACAGAGCCTCTTCATCAGCTCCTGCTATTAATATCACAGCTGCACGTACATCCCTTATTCCAGGTCTGGGCGATATAAGCATGGGGGATGTAAAGGATGTTGAAGTTTCCTATGATGGTTCAATGCTGTTGTTCTCGATGCGTGAACCTGACCGTGCAACTGACGCTCAGACTCCTACCTGGAATATCTGGGTTTATGATATTAAAAACAAAATATTAAAACGCGTTATTACCGACGATATTACGGCTGAAGCCGGCGAAGATCAGGCACCACATTTTTTACCTGACGGAAAAATTATTTTTACCTCCACACGCCAGTCCGCCAGCAAAATCATTCTGACGGATGAAGGGCCGATTAATAACAATAATAAATCCGGTTTTGTGTATCGGGATGAAAGCCGCAATGAACAGGCTTTAGTACTGCATATCATGAATGTAGACTGCACTACCTTTGCAACCTGCGGTATCAGCTCAGCATCCGAGATTTCCCAGGTTTCATTTAATCAGAGCCATGATATGACACCTACGGTTCTTCGCTCCGGCAAAGTTGTCTTTACGCGCTGGGATCACGCCGGTGGCCGCAACGCCATGCATATCTATCAGTCCAACCCTGATGGCACACAAACGAAACTGGTTTACGGCAGACAAAGCCACGCCACTGGAACCAATGGCGCAACGATCCAGTTTTTACAACCAAGAGAAATGTCTGACGGTCGCTTACTCACCATCATCCAGCCCTTTACCGGCACCTTTGGCGGAGGTGATATTTTCGCACTCGACATCAGCAATTATACTGACAGCACACGCACTATCGTACCCAGTCAGTTAACGGGGACAGCGGGTCAGACGACACTCGTTAATAATAATGTTCTAACGGACACCAACACCTCTCCCGGAGGCCGTTACAGTGCGGCTTATCCACTTTGGGACAGCACTAACCGGGTTCTGGTCAGCTGGACACCCTGTCGTCTGACAGATGGAAACATCATCCTGGCCTGTACCACTGCCAGACTCGCGGATAATACGCTAACAGAAGCAGCGCCTCTTTACGGCCTGTACCTGTTTGACCCTGCGACCCGCACACAGCAACCCATTTTTCCTGCAGAAGAAAACGTCATTTATACGGATATTGTTGTTGCTCAGGATAGAATTACGGATGGAACACGTCCCGCCGTTATTACTGTCAAGACACCCGGCATTGACCCTGAGCTCGATTTGACGCTGGCCACCAATGGTACCGGTGTGCTACATATTCGCAGCGTTTATGATCGTGACGGCATCTTTAATAATCTCGGTATGGTTGCAGCGACATCCACCACACTCAATACACTGGCAACGACTGACCCGGATGGCCTGGCGGGTACATATGGATTCAGTCTTGATAACCGCCTTATTGCCTATCTGGCTGACCAGAGTCGTTTCAGTTCAGATGACAGGCCCGCCCGTTTCCTGCGTATCGTCAAGGCCGTGAGTATGCCCGATCAGCTGAATGGCGCACCCTTTGATATCGATAACGACGCCTTTGGTCAGAGCAATCAGCAGGGCATGCGTGAAATCATTGGTTATGTTCCTATTCAACCCGACGGCTCTGTGATGGCAGAAGTCCCTGCCAATGTTGCACTCGCTATTAGCGTGGTTGATAAATTCGGGCGTCGTATTACCTCACGGCACCTCTCATGGATACAGGTTAAGCCTGGAGAAACCGTCACGTGCAGTGGTTGTCATCAGGCCAATCCAAATATAGTTAATCCTGCTGATGGTATTCACGGGCATAGCCGCGAGCCCGTTGGTGTTAACGCAGGTGCTCCCGCAGATGGCTATAACTTCCCGGGCAGCCTCACTAATCCGTTAATCCTGGGCGATACTATTAACGGCCAGACAACCGGTCAGACCATGGCACAGGCGTTGCACGGAAATAACTGCACAAAAAACAGCTGCAAACCAGATTTTGATATTGATTTTGTGGACATCTGGACTAACGGTGCTGAAGCCCCGTTCAGTTATGAATACCGCAACTTTATTATTGGTGAAGTCGTGCCTTTAACCGTTGGTTTTAATGCGTGTTATAACGACACGGCTAAAATTAATAACTGGAATGCAACCTGTCGTGTCATCATCAACTACCCCGAAAGTATTCAGCAAATCTGGGATGCCACGCGAGGTACTGCCGGAGCAGATACCTGTACCGGCTGTCATACCGCAGCCAACAACAGGCTCGATCTGACCAGTACAGCCAACGGCAACCTGCTGCTGTCCTATACCGATTTATTTAATGGTCGAACGGTACAGCAACAAGCTGTTGATTCTGCCTGTAATCTGCTGACTATTACCATTCAGGTTCCACTGGTGCCACCTGACCCTATGAACCCGGGAGCAACAATGCCAATGGTCATACCCGATATTCAACCGTTTACCATACCTGCGCAATTCTCGGTTAATGGTGCTCGCAACAGTATCTTCTTTGATCGCTTCACAACCGACGCGACCTGCCAGACTGTTGATCACAAAAGCATGTTATCCGCTGATGAGAAAAAGTTTCTGTATGAATGGCTGGATATTGGCGGACAATTTTATAATGATCCGACCAATGTAAACGTTCCTGTGAATTAATCAGGTTTTCTGACCAGATATATAGCCACAGTGGTTCTACACCTTTATACTGTAGCTATCATCTGGGATCAGGACTGGCACCGTGGACGCTGTTAACTCGCTACGAACAAAAAAACAAGGATTTACCGGACAGACAATACGCTGTACAGCCGGTAAATAAATTATGCGAATTATTCTTTTATCAGTACTTTTCTTACATGCATTCACAGGCAACCTTGCCTGGGCAAAGGGCGACTACCTCAAGGTCATTGTTGCTGACCCTTTTATTGAAATGCATAGCGGCCCTGCGAGCGGGTATCCTGTGTTTCATATCGTTGAACGTGGCGAAAAAATTGAAGTCCTGAAAAAGAAAACAGACTGGTTCAAAATAAGAACCCGTAAAGGAATAGAAGGCTGGGTACATCACAATGAAATGTTACAAACCCTGACGCTGGATGGTAAAAAAGCTATTTTTCCGGATACGACCATAGAAGGCTTTAGAAACCGCACATGGGAAATCGGCTTGCAAAGTGGGGACTTTGAAGGAGCTGCCAGTATCACCTTATATGGCTCATATTATTTTACCCCGACACTATCAACAGAAATATCGGTTAGTCAGGCTATCGGTAATTTTTCCAGCAACCTGCTCGCCAGTGTAAGGCTGTCTGCTCACCCATTCCCGGAATGGCGCATATCCCCTTTTTTCGCACTCGGAGTAGGTATAATTGATACCAGCCCGAAAGGCACTCTGGTTCAAACAGTTGATCGACAAGACACCCTGTCTCATGTCAGTATTGGGACAGATATATACCTGACAAAACGTTTTATCCTGAGGCTGGAATATAACAACTTCAAAGTATTTACCAGCCGAAATGACAACGAGGAAGTACAAGAATGGAAAGCCGGTTTCGCAGTCTTTTTCTAATCAGCCTGATTTTTTTACCAGCTGCCCTGTATTTGCCAGCCACTCAGGCTGCCGATCCAGTGGAGCTCAAATCGGGACAGATTATTCAACCTGAACTCAAACGCCGAAAAATAACACTGGCCGACATCGATACAGAAGACTATGAAATAGGCGCTTTTGCCGGTGCTCTGAGCATAGAGGACTTTGGTGTCAATAGCGTATTTGGTGCCCGGATTGCCTATCATATTACCGAGAATATCTTTGCCGAGTTTTCTCTGGGTAGCTCAAAAGCATCAAAAACCAGTTTTGAACTGTTAAGTGGTGGCCTGCAATTACTCACTGATGATGAGAGAGACTTCACATACTACAATATTTCTGTGGGTTATAATTTACTGGCTGGAGAGTCATTTTTTGGCAGCCGCGCATACAATTCAGACCTTTATATAATAGGTGGTATCGGAAATACCAATTTTGCAGATAATGATCACTTTACCTGGAATATTGGTGTCGGCTTCAGATTTGTGCCCAAAGACTGGTTCGCAATACATATTGATGTAAGAGACCATGTATTTAAATCTGAATTGCTTGGATCCAGTAAATTAACCCATAACCTGGAACTGACAACCGGCATCACTTTCTTTTTTTAAGGCGTAGATCATGAAGAGCATAAATACACTCACACTCATCAAGCAAGGCATCATCCTGGCGATACTTCTGGCTTCGAGCTCTGTTTTTGCCGGTGCCATTAAAGGTGCCGCTCCCGACTTTACACTAAAAAGCCTGAGTGGAAAAAATGTCAAATTAAGCGAGTATCGCGGCAGTGTTGTAATGATTAATTTCTGGGCATCATGGTGTGGCCCCTGCCGTCAGGAAATGCCAGCACTTGAGCAACTCTATAAACGTTATCAGGATCTGGGATTTGTCATTCTGGGGGTCAATACTGACGAGGACCCTTCAAAATCAAGAATCCTGCTCAAAGATATAAAAGTTACCTTCCCTGTTCTTTTCGACAGCAATAACAACATCGTAAAAACCTATGATGTACAGGCCATGCCAACTACTTACCTGGTCGATCGTAATGGTAACCTGCGTTATGTACACAAAGGTTATAAACCTGGCTATGAACTAAACTATGCGCAACAAATCAAAGCATTGATCAGGGAGTAACAATGAACCGGTTTACACTTCTGTTGTTTTTAATCAGTAGCATTCTGATTAACACCGCATGCAGCATTAAACCCTGGGTTAAACCCTATGAACGCGATCATCTTGCTGATCCGATCATGAGTTTCAGTCGCGACCCGGTTTCAGCGTCGTATTTACACCATGTATACCAGGCGCGTGAAGGCGCAAGGGGTGCTGAAGGTGGCCAGGGCGGTGGTTGTGGCTGTAACTAATCTTCGGTTAATTTATTGCCTGACCTTACTACTGTTATCTCAAATAACAGTAGCCGCAGTCTTGCCTGAAGAACGGGCAGATGTGCTGTTTCACTCCTACGATGGCGGTGGCGTTACTATCAATGGTCCTTCTATCCTGGTACGCAAACAAATGGGGAATAGTTTTTCCATGTTTGGTAAGTACTATGTCGACTCGATTACCAGCGCATCCATTGACGTTGTTTCTACAGCAAGTCCTTATAACGAAAAACGTACTGAATACAGTGCAGGGCTGGACTACCTGCGAGACAAGGTTTCATTAAGTGCGGCCTTTACCCTCAGTGAAGAAAATGACTTCAATGCCAAGTCTATGCATCTTGGCGTCAGTCAGGAAATTTTTGGTGGCATGACGACCGTCTCGCTAGGTTACTCTCGTGGATGGGATGTCGTCGGAAAACTTGGGGATCCCTCATACGCCAGGGATGCAGACCGACAAAACTATCGAGTCGGAGTATCTCAAGTACTCACCAAGAACCTGTTAATGGAACTTGGTTTGGAAACCATTACTGACGAAGGTCTTCTGAACAATCCTTACCGGCGAGTACGTTATCTGACCTCAGCGACAACATTTGATTATCAGGATGAAATCTACCCGAATACGCGTACGACGAATGCGGTAGCCCTGAGAGCTAAATATTATCTACCCTATCGAGCTGCCCTGCACGGTGAATACCGAGTGTTTAATGACACCTGGGGGATTAAAGCAAGTAACTTCGAGCTCGGTTACACACATCCTCTTAAAAAGAACTGGATCTTTGATTTCAAGGTCAGAAGTTACACCCAGACAGCCGCTGATTTTTATAATGATTTATTCCCGTTTGTAAATGCGCAAAACTTTCTGGCTCGCGATAAAGAGTTAAGCAGTTTTTCTTCTCTGACTTTTGGTGCAGGCGTCAGCTATGAGTTTGCAAAAAGTGGATGGGGCTTTATCGACAGAGGTACGATTAACTTCTCATATAATCGCATTGCCTTTGAGTATGATAATTTCCGTAATATTCCTGTTGGTAGCACCAATGGTGATGCTCCTGGGGCAGAACCTTTATATAATTTTGATGCCGATGTTATCCAGTTTTATATCTCTGTCTGGTATTAAAAACTTACCCTCAGGCCTTTAACAGCTGCTTACAACATGGCATAAAAAAACCGCGTCATAAAGACGCGGTTTTTTTATCAGAACCTTACTTATTTCAAGCTGCTGTAATACGCCGCAATATTGGCCATATCAGCATCATTTAATGGTTTAGCCATAGGTGACATCATTGGGTCTTTACGACTACCACTCTTGAACGCTTTCATTTGCTTAAGAAGATAAGCTTCTTTCTGACCCGCCAGATTTGGCCACATTGGATTAGCACTAACACCCGCCGCTCCATGACAACCTGCGCAACTTGCTGCCTTTGCCTTACCGGCTGCCTTGTCACCCGCCTGTGCAACACCGGCTGCCATAAACAATGCAAATAAAACTGCTGATACTTTTTTCATTTTCTTTCTCCTGGATTAATTGCCATAATAACTAATAAAGATTTTAGCCTATCAAATCTGAACTCAAACTGAACAAATCGCAGTCATTGAATAAGGTTATTTTCCCAAAGCATGGAGGCAAAGTAAATCATCATTTACTTATAGTCATAGAAGCTAATTCAATGCGTTACAAAATAATTATTTATCTATATATATCAATAAGATAAAAGCAACATTCTTTTATTCTTACCAAGCCTGTTGCTACAGCCTGACTTTACATGTCATAAAAATCATTTATAATATTTTCTTATCGCATGAAATATTAATTTTATCAGAAATCAATATCTCAGTCTTTTTTATCTAAACACTGAGCAACAGGGATGACTTAAAAAACTGGCTTTCGGCTTTCTCAGGAGAAACCAATATGGACATTACCATCGACACCCTGGTTGCGCAATCAGGAGCACCGGCATCACTGCCTGAAGTATTTGTACAAATAAACAAACTCACACAGGACCCTAACAGCTCTGTGGCAGATATTGCACGTGTTGCGGAAACTGATGCAGGGTTAACTGCGCGGATACTCACCATCGTTAACAGCCCTTATTATGGTTTCCCTTCTTCGATTGATAATATCACGCGAGCAGTCAATATTCTTGGTACACAGGACTTGAGAGACCTGGCTCTGGCAACCACCACTATCGATCTGTTTGCGAACAATAAACATCAACATAAACATATAAAAAAACTCTGGCGACATAATCTGTATTGCGCTGTTATTGCCAAAAACCTGGCAGAGCAACTGGCTCAGCTCCATGTCGAGCGCTTCTTTGTTGCAGGTCTGCTACATGATATTGGCAGATTAATCATGTTTCAGGGTTTGCCTGAAGCGGTACATCAGGCTATTGATATCGCTAAAGCATCCGGGGAGAATTTGTTACACATAGAACAATCCATGCTCGGCTTTACCCATACCGATGTAGGCGCTCGCGTTGTTAGTCAATGGCAGCTTCCCGACAATATCATTGAGGCCGTCGCTTTTCACCATACACCTGAAAAAGCCAAGCATTTTCCTGTTGAAACCGCCGTTATTCATCTTGCCAATAATCTGGCTAACACCATTGACCCGGACAGCAATCTGGCAGGAACAACACAGCCTGTCATAACACAGGCTGTAGACCTGCTAGGTATTGATGAAACTATTTTGCAAACCATTCATGATGCAGTCAAAGAACAGTTTGCAGAGATGTATCATTTGTTATTTCCAAATGAAAAGGCCGCGTAAATCAGGAATGGGGACAACCATTCCTGACCCGGTATTATTTAAGCGCATCCCTGACGCGATGCAGGCGAGATAACACTTCATCCCCCAGCGCTTTCAATTCTTCACGCTGAACCAGTCCTAATACGGTAGACGGGTCCATAAAACCAACGGTAACGGACCCGTTTTCATTTTCGCGCACAATCACATTACATGGCAATAACAACCCTATGTCTGGCTCTGCATCGATCGCCTGATTTGCCAGAACCGGGTTGCACGCGCCCAGAATTTTATACGGACGTTTATCAATATCCAGTTTCTTTTTCATGGTTGCTTTAACATCAATCTCAGTCAAAACACCGAAGCCTTCTTTTTGCAATTCTTCCGTTACTTTATCAACTGCATCATCAAAGGACTTATCTACATCTACCGTAAAACCATACATATTTTTTCTCCTGACACCATCATTGCAAATATCCGAATTATATTAACAATCGAATAATACCTGATCAAAGATAATCCTGTAAGCCACATCAATCACTGGTAGAGCGACCTTTCCAGACCATATAAACCGCAGGAATAACCACCAGCGTCAGAATGGTCGCACTCACCATGCCGCCCACCATGGGTGCGGCAATACGTCTCATCACTTCTGATCCGGTACCACCGCCCAGCATGATGGGTAACAAGCCCGCTATGATAGCAGAAACTGTCATCATTATTGGCCTGACACGTAAGACTGCACCTTCTACAATTGCTTCGCGCAATTCAGCTTTGGTCAGCATATGAACCTTACCTGAGTGTTGATGCCGGGCATTATAGGCCTGATTCAGGTAAACCAGCATAATCACGCCAATTTCGACAGCAACACCTGCCAGCGCAATAAAACCCACACCCACAGCAACCGACATATTAAAATCAAGCAGGTATAACAACCATACACCCCCGACCAGCGCCATGGGTAAGGTACCCATAATAATCATCACTTCGGTAAAGTTACGAAAATTCAGGTACAACAATAATATAATGATGACCAGTGTAAACGGTACAACCACACTCAGTTTTTCTTTTGCGCGCACCATATACTCGTACTGACCGGACCAGGCAATCGAATATCCCGGCGGAAGCTTAACCTTGTCACGAACTACCTGCTGCGCTTCCTCCACAAATGAACCCAGATCTCGCCCGGAAATATCAACAAAGGTCCAGCCATTCGGACGAGAGTTTTCACTCTTGATCATTGCGGGCCCAAACTCGATGCGAATATCTGCGACTTCTCCTAAAGGTATACGTGCACCTGAGGGCGTCACAATCGGCAGGTTCTTCAGCTTGTCAACCGAATCACGCAACTCACGTGGATAACGAATATTGATTGGATAACGCTCAAGCCCTTCCACACTCTGTGCGACAACCATGCCACCCACAGCAATTTTTACCACATCCTGCACATCAGCAATATTCAAACCAAAACGTGAAGCAGCAACACGATCGATATCAATGGTGACATAACGACCACCCGCTACACGCTCAGAATAAACCGAAGCAACTCCCGGTACCGTCATCACTACTTTTTCAAGTTGCTTGCCAATATCCTGAATCACTTTCAGGTCGGGGCCGGCCACCTTGATACCCACTGGGGTTTTAATTCCCGTAGCCAGCATATCAATACGTGTTTTGATCGGCATTACCCATGCGTTGGTTAAGCCAGGGAATTTTATTAAACTATTTAGTTGCTGTTTAATTGTTTCTATTGTGACACCCGGACGCCACTCACTTTTAGGTTTAAATTGAATGGTTGTCTCAATCATGGTTAACGGCGCAGGATCGGTTGCCGTATCAGCCCTGCCAATCTTGCCAAATACGCTTTTGACTTCCGGAATGGTTTTAATCAGTTTATCCGTTTGTTGTAACAACTCCTGTGCCTTGCCAACCGATATACCCGGGAACGTTGTTGGCATGTACATCAAATCACCTTCATCAAGATCAGGCATAAACTCAGAGCCAATCTTGCTAACAGGCCACATACCCACAACCACCAGTACCACCGAAACCAGCAAAACCTTTCCCGGCGCTTTCAACACAACATTAATCACCGGGCGATATACAGCTACCAGCAGCCGGTTAATCGGGTTTTTATGCTCAGGTACAATGTGTCCCCGAATAAAATAACCCATCAGAACAGGTACCAGCGTAATAGCCAACCCTGCAGAGGCCGCCATCGCAAACGTTTTGGTAAATGCCAGTGGTGCAAACAATCGGCCTTCCTGTGCCTCCAAAGTAAACACAGGTAAAAAACTCAAAGTAATAATCAATAACGAGAAGAATAACGGCGGTCCGACTTCCCGCGTGGCATCACGTATGATAGTCCAGCGATTTTCGTCTGTCAGGCCCTCCTTCTCGATGTGTTTATGCACATTCTCAATCATTACAATTGCACCATCGACCATTGCCCCGATTGCTATGGCGATACCACCCAGAGACATAATGTTGGCATTAATACCCTGGGATTTCATAATAATAAAGGCTATCAGGATACCAATCGGTAAACTGAATATAGCTACCAGAGCCGAGCGCATGTGAAACAGGAATACCGCACAAACGATTGCAACAACAATAAACTCTTCTATCAGCTTCATTGAAAGTGTATCAACTGCACGATTTATTAATTCAGAGCGATCATAGACAGGTACAATTTCAACACCGGCAGGCAACCCGGCTTTTAACGCTTTAAGCTTATCCTTAACACCCTTAATCGTCTTTAATGCATTTTCACCAAAACGCATGATAACAACGCCACCGACCACTTCACCTTCACCATTCAGTTCTGCGATACCACGGCGCATTTGTGGACCCAGACGTATTTGTGCAACATCCTTTAACAATATCGGGATACCCTTCTTGTCAACACCCAGCGGGATAAGGCGCAGATCATCTAGCTCATTGATATAACCCGTGGCACGTATCATGTATTCTGCTTCGGCCATTTCAATAACCGAACCTCCTACTTCCTTATTCGCACGCTGAATGGCCCGGCGAACTTTTTGCAACGGAATATTATATGCGCGCAAACGATCGGGATTCAGCACCACCTGATACTGCTTGACCATACCCCCGATAGTGGCCACTTCAGATACGCCTGGCACAGTTTGTAATTCATATTTTATGAACCAGTCCTGTATAGATCGCAACTGTGCAAGATCATGTTTACCCGTACGGTCTACCAGTGCATATTCATACACCCAACCCACACCTGTTGCATCAGGACCCAATGCCGGGCGAGCTTCAGGAGGTAACTTTGCCGCTACCTGACTGAGGTATTCCAGCACACGTGAACGTGCCCAATAAGGGTCTGTACCGTCTTTAAAAATAATGTAAACATATGAGTCATTAAAGAAAGAATAACCACGCACATTGGTTGCACCGGGCACGGCCAGCATCGCAGTTGTTAACGGGTAAGTGACCTGATCTTCTACCACACGAGGTGCTTGCCCCGGAAAGGTTGTTTTAATAATGACCTGAACATCAGATAAATCCGGAATGGCATCCAGAGGCGTATTTTTGACTGAATACACGCCACCTGCTAGCAAAATAACGGTCAACAGTAATACCAGAAAACGGTTATTAAGCGACCAGTCTATAATATGTTTAATCATCCTGGTCGCCCCTTATTTTACTTTTTCAATAGAAGTAATGATGTAACCATCCTTATCTTCCTTAAGCATAAACGTCACCTTGTCCTGCGGTGAAATCCCTTCAAGGGCAATCGACTTTTTAACCTTGAAGAACATTTCCATTGCAGGCCACCCAAGTTTTTTGATCGGCTCATGTGATAACTTGATCTTATGTTCTCCGGCAATAACTGACAGCACAGAACCCTGACCATGAATCATTTCCGCTATTTTCCTGTCCTGACTACCCGGAGCGCTCATACGTACCATACTTGCCTTCAGACTGGCCTCGGAATCCAGCAGGAACTGGCCTGATGTAACAACAACTTCACCTTCACGAAGACCACTCAAAATTTCGATCAGTTCACCTGATTCAATACCGGCAACAACCTTACGTGCTTCAAAACGGCCATTACCCAGACTAACAATGACGCGATCTTCATCACCTGCACGAATGAGCGCTTCACGCGGAATAATCAGTGTGTTGCGTGATGCGCCACCATAAATAACCACATCGGCAAACATGTTTGGCTTAAGCGCCTCATCGGGATTATCAAATCGTAAACGTACTTTCAACGTACGCGTTTTTGAATCCAGACTTGGATAAACATATTCAACCTTGCCTTCCCATGATCGCCCGGGTAAATAAGACAAACGCACTTCTGCTGACTTGCCCACTTTCACCCAGTCAGCCTGACTTTCAAATACTTCTGCCAGGATCCAGATACTTTTAAGATCAGCCAGACTCATGACTTCACGCGAGGGCATCACGAACATACCCTCGCGAACATTTAATTTGGCAACAATTCCATTCTGTCTGGCATAAACAGGAACATACTGACTGACCTTGCGTGTTTTTTTCAACGTTGCCATTAAACTAACGGGGACTCCGATGGCCAGCATACGTTCTCGGGATGCGCTGATGAGTCGGCGATTACCGGTTCCCAACGCTTGCACATACTCTTCCTGAACATTAACCAGTTCGGGGGAATACACCTTGAATAAAAGCTGACCTTTTTTAACACGCTCCCCTTCAGACTTGACGTATAACTTCTCTATCCAGCCTTTTGTACGCAAATGAACATGCGAAATTTTGTTTTCATCAAAATCAACATAACCCACTGTATCAATTCTGCGCCATAAAAAACCTTTGGTAACTGCTTTGGTTCGAACGCCCATATTATTTTCAACAACCGGGGAAATTTTTACCCCCGAACCTGAATCGTCTTCATAAACCGGAACCAGATCCATGCCCATCGGTGATTTACCGGGTTTGTCGCGGCGATAGGATGCATCCATAGGGGCAACCCAGTATTTGGCTTTTTTCTCTTTCGGTGCAGAAACTGAATCGTCTGAATCTGATGCCATTCCGGAACTGCCATCCTGAGTACAGGCACTAAGTGCCAGTGCGCTGGAGATAAATGCTATTGTTAATAATCTGTTCATTTTTCTTCTCCCGATATATAAAGCAAACGCGCTTCTGATTTGGCACGATTCACATGCATACGAATAGATTTAAGTTCAGTGTTTAATTCGGTGATACGTGCTTTCATTACCGTTGGAAAATCTGCACGATTATTCTGATAAGCGAAAAGAGCTGCCTCGGTATTTTGTCTGGCCTGTGGTACAAGCGTTTTTTTGTAAAACCCGACTCGCTCTGTCAAACGCAACCAGATGGCATGATTTCGTTCAAGACTCTGCCTCAAATCCAGATACTGCTGATCTCGCATTTGCTGACTGGCACCCAGATTAAACTGGCTGGCTTTTAATTTTCGATCCTGACGTTTTGAACGGAAGACAGGCAAGTCAAATGTGACACCAACTGATAGAAAATCCGCTCGATCACTACCATTAGCATTGACACCATCACGAAACCCATATGTAACACCCACTCCCCATGTTGGTTTATAGGCTTCTCTGGCCAATGACACACCTTGACGTCCACGATCAACCATAGCAACAGCCGCAAGAATTTTGGGATGAGTCTCAAGCGTCTCCTGCATACGGGGTAAACTAACATCACCAATCAAAACAGGTAATCTTTCTGGCATACCGATACTGGACGCAGGACGGCCTGTCAAAACCCCAAGCTCAGCACGAATTTTTTCCTGACGGGTTTTTATATCCAGTAAACGATCATCCAGTCTGCTCAATTCAAGCTGTGCGCTGACGACATCCTGCTGATTTCGGCGTCCGGCACCATAATGAAACTCGGCAACTTCAACCAGTTGCCTGAATAATTTACGGTTCTTGCTAACTACTTTTCCCGCCTGTACCCAGTAATAATACTCCAGCCACTTTAATCGTACTGACTGACGTATCATGCGTTGCCTGTTTGCTGCTCTCTGTGTCTGAACCTTTGCAGCCGACAGACTTTGCTGGCTTTTAATTTCAAGGGACTTGCCACGGGGAAACATTTGCTGATACCCCACCTGAATTTGCGTCATTGGCTCCTGATCACGATTGAATGTGTCTGTCGGAAAATTCATCAACCCCAACTTTAATTTCGGATCAGGTAATTGCCCAACTGCAACTGATCGCTCTTCCATAGCCTGCGCTAAAGCATTAAAACGTTTAATACCGGGGTCTTTTTTTAGTGCCAACTGTTCTGCTTCTGACAAACTTAAAACACTGCCTGCCTGCACAGCTACTGAAACACTTGCAAGAATGACCAGACTGACAGCAAGGCCAGTAAATCTGGATAATAAAAACATACCTGAACTCCTGAAAACAAAGAAACTGAATTGATTTAAAAAACCAACAGAACTTAAATCAGCAAGACTCGATAATGTTTAAATATAGGATGGGTAAAGTGAAATGCTTTTACGCGGGAATAACGATACTCCGAAGGCACGGGATCTGGAAAACTGGCTAAACGGGAAGCAACCATGTCGGGTAACACATGATCGTTTACATGCAGTACCACATCGTCTGCAATGACCGCCTGACTGACGACATGATAGGTATCACATTTTACAGGGCCTGACTTATCCTGTTTATGAACAGGTGTGCAGCATTCCATACTGGCCTGATGATCACAGGCAGCCGTCATCTCTATTTTTGCAGCAAAACAATTCTGGCAGGACAAAGATAACCACACCATTAACAGTAACGGTACGATAGTCAGGCCTAGCCATTGTTTTTGTGAGCGCAAATAATGTAACAAGTTGAATACCTTAATAAACAAACTAAATACTTGTGTTTAATAAACAAACATTAGCCCTGCGTACTGACGATGTCAATATCTATGACTCTAAAGAGATCAAAAAGTTCGTGATTAACAGTCAGATACTATACTCATATCCTGACGAAGCAGGACCTGATCTTCATCAAAAACGAAACGACGAAAAGCCTCTGCAACCGGTGACAGACGCTTACCCTGCCGATAAACCAGATACCAGTGACGCAAAATTGGAAATGATTCTACATCGAGCACAACCAGACGCCTGGTTTCAAGTTCAAGGCTCAGGGTATGAATAGACACAATACCCAGACCCAATCCGGCTTCTACTGCCTGCTTGATGGCCTCATTACTGGTCATCTCCATACCCGTGTTTAACTCAATATTATGATCACTGAAGAATCGTTGCATTGCACCCCATGTACCCGAACCCTTTTCACGCACCACGAAGACTTCACTCTGCAACTCGGAAAGTGCAATATTAGCCCTGCCTGCCAGAATATGGTCTGGTGCTGCAATCACCACCAACGGGTTTTCCATAAAATCTTCAGCCACAAGGTCCGGATCTTCCGGGGGTTTTCCCATGATCACTATATCCGGTTCATTATTAGCCAGCTGTTGCAATAGCGTCTCACGGTTATTCACATCGAGACTAAAGGTTGTCTGGTCATATTTTTTTGAAAAAGCCGCTAACAGACGGGTCGCGAAATAATTTGCGGTACTGGCAACTGATATAACCAACCGTCCTCGCTGCACTCCTTTTAACTGTTCCAGCACCTCTTCTGCTTCATCCAGTTGCTGTGAAATGACCCTGCTATAATGAAACATTTCTCTACCAGGTTCAGTCAAGTATATTTTCTTACCCACCTGGTCGAACAGATCAATACCCAGATTTTCCTCTAACTGCTTGATTTGCATGGAAACAGCAGGCTGACTCAGGTGTAATTCCCTTGCTGCCCGGGTATAACTCAATAGCCGCGCTACCGCCTCAAACACTTCCAATTGCCTAAATGTTATATTCATAAGTTAATTCTTATGGTTTATATCAATATTATTGAGTATTAATTATGGATTATCCTCCGTATAGTTGCAAAACTTTCTGACAGTAAGCTTATTCAAAAAGCTTCCCTCTGATCATTCAGAGGTCAGTTTTATAACAATGTCAGCCCGAATTTTTAAACGAGGAGATCTAAAATGGATCAATCAGCACGTTATGCAGACTTAAGTCTGGATGAAGATACGCTTTTAGCCGATGGTGGCCATATATTAGTAGCTTATACGATGACTCCAATGCCTGGCTTTGGTGGCTACCTGGAAACTGCAGCTCACTTTGCTGCTGAATCATCAACAGGTACTAACGTTGAAGTTTCTACCACAGATGACTTCACTAAAGACCTTGATGCCATGGTATACGAAATTGATGAAGCCAAAGGCATCATGAAAATTGCATACCCTGTTGGCCTGTTTGACCGTAATGTAATCGACGGTCGCGCCATGGTTGTTTCATTCCTGACGCTGGCTATTGGTAATAACCAGGGCATGGGTGATGTTCAATGTGCACAAATGGTCGATTTCCATGTGCCAAAATGCATGCTGGATATCTTTGACGGCCCTTCAATGGATATCACTGACCTGTGGAGCATTCTGGGTCGTGGTCGTGAAAATGGTGGTTACATCGCCGGTACAATCATCAAGCCTAAATTAGGTCTGCGACCAAAGCCTTTCGCTGATGCTGCATACCAGTTCTGGCTGGGTGGTGACTTCATCAAGAATGATGAGCCTCAGGGTAACCAGGTTTATGCACGTATGAAAGACGTAACGCCTTTAGTTGCTGACGCAATGCGTCGTGCACAGGACGAAACTGGCGAAGCTAAAATATTCTCAGCAAACATCACAGCAGACGATCATCACGAAATGTGTGCTCGTGCTGACTACATCCTCGAAACGTTTGCCGAAAATGCAAACCACGTTGCATTCCTGGTTGACGGTTATGTTGGTGGTTGTGGCATGGTGACAACTGCTCGTCGTAACTATCCTAACCAGTACTTACATTATCATCGTGCAGGCCATGGTGCGATTACCTCACCATCTTCAGTACGTGGCTACACTGCGTTCGTATTAGCCAAGCTTTCTCGTCTTATGGGCGCATCCGGTATCCACGTAGGCACTATGGGTTACGGCAAAATGGAAGGTGGTGCGGATGACAGAAACATCGCATACATGATCGAACGTGACAGTGCTGATGGTCCGTTCTTCCATCAGGAATGGTTCGGTATGAAACCAACAACGCCTATCATCTCGGGTGGTATGAATGCGCTGCGTCTTCCAGGCTTCTTCGAGAACCTGGGGCATGGTAACGTTATCAATACTTCTGGTGGTGGTTCTTACGGTCATATCGATTCTCCTGCTGCAGGTGCTAAATCCTTACGTCAGGCATTTGAATGCTGGACTGCTGGTGCTGATCCGATTGAATTCGCTAAAGAGCATAACGAATTTGCTCGTGCATTCGAATCGTTCCCGGGTGATGCCGACCAGTTGTTCCCTGGCTGGAGAGACAAATTGGGCGTTCATAAGTAAGCGAACGTTTCAATGAAAAGAAAGCCCCTGCACGCAGGGGCTTTTTTTTCACCATTAATGGTTTTATGTCGAGTAGGACATGGATGTACGAGAGCGATGCTCCAGGTCACTAAACCCATAAACCGATGGCTACTCTAAAATTATTTAACATGTATCAGTAGCTTTAGAATAGTTATCACCACACAGGACCATACACATGAGCAATCAGGATCGACACATTGATATAGCACAATACAAGATCGAAACAGAACCCTACTATGAAACCATGGGCGATGAAGTTGCTTTATATGAAGCAGCTTATGATGCCCGCATGCCCGTCATGATTAAAGGCCCTACCGGCTGTGGCAAATCTCGTTTTATTGAACACATGGCTTACAAATTAGGCAAGCCACTTATTACGGTTGCCTGCAATGAAGACATGACAGCCTCCGACCTGGTTGGTCGTTACTTGCTTGATGCCAACGGCACACGATGGCTGGATGGTCCATTAACAACAGCCGCTCGCATTGGTGCCATTTGTTATCTGGATGAAATTGTAGAAGCACGTCAGGATACAACCGTCGTTATTCATCCTCTCACAGACCATCGTCGCACTTTACCATTAGATAAAAAAGGTGAGCTGATTGCGGCACACCCTGATTTCCAACTGGTTATTTCTTATAATCCGGGTTATCAAAGCCTGATGAAAGATCTTAAACAATCAACCAAACAACGTTTCACTGGTCTGGATTTTGATTACCCGGATGCAAAAGTAGAAACCTCGATTGTTGTTAAAGAAGCGGGGATCGATGAAGAAACTGCGACCAGACTGGTCAAGATTGCCCATACTGCCCGTCACCTGAAAGGTCATGGTCTTGATGAAGGCATTTCTACACGCTTGCTTGTTTATGCCGCGACATTAATGAACAAGGGTATTCAGGCAAAATCAGCCTGTAAGATGGCATTGGTTACCCCTATTACTGATGACAAAGATATTCGTGATACATTGATTCACTCTATCGATAGTATTTTTGCTTAAATTGCTTTTTTCTGTGGACCCCGTGTCCTCTGTGGTAAAAAACAATGACGACAGACTCTGAATTTCAACAATATCGCGAACGGCTTAAATGCAGTTTCGATCAGCTCGAAGATTGCTTTGACGACTGCATTAAAGATGCATTACGGAATCTGAGCAATGACGGTATTGAAGATTACTTATCAGGTGCTTCTCTGGTTTGTATGATCGGTCGTGGCTTTGAGCCGGTACTGGACTATCTGGAAGGTATGCCGGGTATCGCACACCAGCTTGGCGAAGAAAACCTTAAACTGATTTCCCAGGCTGTCTGGGATATGTCGCGTACCCCCAATGGTAATTCCATCCCCCCTTTTATGCAGTGCCTGCCGGAAGCCTCACGTCGCCTTGGCAGTAGCGAACAAATGCAACATTTTATCGAAATTATATTCGCGATGATGCATGCAACAACGGGGTCTATTCACGGCCACCACACAACCTTCCCCAGCCCTGGCTTGCCAGATCTGCTACAGCAAATACCTTTTTTACTCAGTCAGCTTTCTCTCGAAGGCTTGAAAAACTGGATTGAATACGGTGTACGAAATTATAACGATCACCCGGAACGTCAACGTGATTACTTCACCTTACAGTCTGCTGACAGTAAGGCGATGTTACAACGTGAACGTCATGGCACATTATATATGGATCATGAACGTCAGCTGGATTTATACCTGCGTAGCATGTGGAAACAGGAGGAATATTTAGTTCCATACTCTCCAGGCTTTGATGAGTTACGTAAACCACAACCCTATTTTGATAAACTGGGCATGCGTATACCGGATGTCTTTGATGAATCTAATGGCGTCTCCGGCATTAACCGCTACCGCATCGTCCTGGCGCATATGGCTGGCCACAAACGCTGGACCGAAAGGCAAATTGCAGATAACCTCGCTCCGTTTCAACGTGTTGCCGTTGAGTTATTTGAAGACTCACGCATCGAAGCATTAACACTCCGGGAATACCCTGGTCTGAAAAAATACCTGCTTGCCTTGCATCCAGTTCCCATTGAAGGCAGCTGCGATAATAAAAACGAGTCTTGCGTGCGTCATCGCCTGGCCATGTTGTCACGTGCAATTCTTGATGAAAACCATGATTACAAGAATCCTGTCATTCTTGAATATGTGGAAAAATTTCACGATACTTTAAAAGACAGCGAATCCAGTACTAAAGACATGCTGATGCTTGCCATTTCATTTACTGCAAAAACCCGCGTACAAAGTGATCAACTCCCTAAAGTCCGCTTTGAAAACACAGTAGTCGATTATCGGGATGACAACCGACACATGTGGGTATTCATTGAAGAGAATGATGAAGCTGAAGACATTGAACAAAAACCACAGCAATCTGACCAGGAAGAACTTGAGGGCTTGCCACCACGTCATTATCACGAGTGGGATTACAACACCAGCAGCTACAAACCTGACTGGGTGACTTTATATGAATCATTGCATCCACCAGGTCGGTCTGCTGATATTGACAAGATCCTGGAAAAACATTCTGCACTGGCAAATTATCTGAAACGCATACTGGACTTGTTAAAACCACAACATTACGTACGCCAGCGCTATCAGGAAGAAGGTAGCGAACTCGATCTTGATGTAGCAATCAGATCTCTGATCGATTTCAAAAGTGGCGCGCAACCAGACCCTCGCATCAACATGAGCCACAAACACGATGGCCGCGATTTTGCGGTGCTTCTGTTAATGGATTTATCAGCGTCCTTACACGAAATTCCGGACGGTTCCAGTCAGTCTATATTAGAACTCAGTCGTGAGGCAGTCACATTACTGGGCTGGTCTATTGAACAACTGGGAGACAAGTTTGCTATTGCAGGTTTCCACTCTGATACCCGTCATAATGTTCGCTATCATCACATCAAAGGTTTCAGTGAGCACTGGGATGATCCGGTAAAATCACGTTTAGCTGCCATTGAAGCAGGTTACTCTACACGCATGGGCGCTGCTGTTCGTCACGCCTCTCATTATCTTGAAGGTCAGAAGGCCGACAAGAAAATTCTGCTTATACTCACTGATGGTGAGCCCGCAGATATTGATGTCAGTGATGAAAAATTACTGATTGAAGATACTCATAAAGCAGTTGAAGAACTATCGGCTAAAGGAATCTATACACACTGCATTAGCCTGGACAAGAAAGCCGATGACTATATCCAGGATATCTTCAGCGCCAACGGCTATACTGTGATTGATCATGTAGAAAAACTGCCTGAAAAATTACCACAACTATTTATGTCTCTGACCGTATAATTCGTTATGAAAAACACCGTAACAGCCACGATTGAATTTTATTTCAAAGGTAATAAATTCAGCCCTTCTATCACGATAGAACTTGACCCGCATTTACACTCCGGCGGTGGCTGGCCAAACCTTTACCCTGTCATCGCCTCGCAAAATAATATTGACCTCTATTCCTATGAATATGAAATGATGCTATCGGAAACACCGGTTTTCAGTGACGCTACCGGACTGGTTGCAGATTTTATTATTAATGGCATGCTCGACATACAAGCCTTTGAGAACGCCTGGCAGGAAAATAATATTCTGGTAAAACTGCTTGAAATTGCACAACAGCATATGGATATCACTGATTTTCAGCAGAATCCCGCATTAAAACAGGCATTACTGGACGCCTATGCAACAGGCCTGCAACAAAATAAAATATCAGCGGAATAATTTTCCTCTTCAATCTTCTCGGGTATAATAACCCCAGATAAAACCACTGGTTTGACAAGGTTATAAAGAGGAATAACATGGACAAGCAAGACAAATCCCTGCGCGACATTTCACTTGGCATGATGTCACAACTTATTTTCTGGAGTCGCTGGCTACAGGCTCCCCTGTATCTCGGTCTGATTATTGCTCAGGGAGTTTATGTTTATCACTTCATGATTGAACTGACGCACCTGATACAAAAAGCATCAAAAATTGGCGAAGCCGAAATCATGCTGATTGTATTGGGACTGATTGATGTCGTTATGATTGCCAACCTTCTGATCATGGTCATTATTGGCGGTTACGAAACCTTTGTCTCCAGACTTAACCTCAAGGAGCACCCCGATCAACCCGAATGGCTGTCACACGTTAACGCCGCCACGATGAAAATCAAACTCTCCATGGCACTGATTGGTATTTCTTCTATTCACCTGCTCAAGACCTTTATCAACGCAGGGCAAATGGCTGAACCCACCATCAAATGGCAGGTGATTATCCACCTCACCTTTATTCTGTCAGCCGTGGCCATGGCCTATACCGATCGCATCATGACCAGAACAATCATGGATGCACACGGACAGGCTGAGCAAGATCATTAAACGATCAAGCCCGGATATAAATGAAACACTGATTGACCTGATTCGTCATGGTGAGCCAGAGGGTGGCAGTCTATATCGAGGTCATAAGATAGATGACCCGTTAAGCCAACTGGGCTGGCAACAAATGCGAAGCGCAACCGGAGAACATGCACCCTGGAATCAAATTATTACTTCACCCATGAGTCGCTGCCATGATTTTGCCACTGAACTGGGTGATCAACACAACATACCCGTCACCGTGATGGATAATTTCAAGGAAGTTGGTTTTGGTAACTGGGAAGGTAAGACCCGCGAGCAACTCAAGGCTGAGCGGTTACAGGAATATGAAGCCTTTTACCGCGACCCGGTCAGTAACCGCCCTGAAAGGGCTGAAGCTTTACAAGACTTTATTCAACGCGTCACTGACACGTATCAGTCTGTGATAGAAAACTTCAGCGGGCAGCACCTTCTGATTGTCGCACATGCTGGCGTGATTAGAGCCATTATTGCTCACACCCTGCTATCTCCACCTCATGGCATGTATCGTATTCAGGTTGATAATGCTGGAATCAGCAGAATCAGTCATAAGGAAGACAAAGGCATTTTACTGAAACATAATGTGACGATGGATGAATTTCAGTAGACTGAAAACAGATAACTTCAGGCGTTATTAGTATCATGTGAATTCTGGTAAGTTACGGTTTATCCGGTCGTGTATGTGGTATAGCTATATCAGGGCACGCAAATAACTGCCATCCATGGCGGCTTGGCTGCTGCTTCCATGCAGCAGACATCCCTGATATAGCTATACCACATACACGCCCTTACCTTGATAAGAAGCATGGGTAAAAAAAATTTAAATACTGTAAAGGCCAGACCCAAAATGCTGTAATAATATATCCAACTAAGGACATAGGGCCGGACAGTTAACCAGCAATACGACAATAAATGAAAACGAGCAACCAAAATGCCCGATATAAAAAAACTCAAGCAGGACATTATCTTCAAGGAAAACCTGAAAGGACATGAGATGACCTTTCATAGTACCTGGGGTATTTTCTCACCCAAAACAATTGATAAAGGTACCATCATGCTACTGGATTATCTTGATATTAAGAAAGATGATGATTGCCTTGATCTCGGCTGCGGCTACGGTCCCATCGGTCTGACAATGGCAAAACTTGCTCCTGAAGGTGAAACCACA
>Ga0316206_1000551_pt1 | contig 47174 bp, 40 predicted proteins | sample 6monthpyrite_MG_FD_204942 | JGI IMG/M metagenome (GOLD analysis project Ga0316206, IMG submission 204942) | Microbial mat bacterial communities from mineral coupon in-situ incubated in ocean water Damariscotta River, Maine, United States -... | ecosystem: Environmental > Aquatic > Marine >...
TGATATACTCCTGACATGGAAATTGCAATCTTTGTCGTGGGTGCGTTGGCACTGGGGTTTGGGGCTTGGGTGTTTGTTTTGATCAGGGCTCAGGGCAAAGTGCGCGATGAGGGAGCGGTTGCCAAGGGGGAGCGGGATTTGTTGGCGGCGGCGAATGCTCGGCTGATCGAAGAATCCAGGCGGGTTGGGGGCGAGCTTTTCGAAGCCAAAGCCAAGGCTGAGGAATCGGGCGAGCGGGTTGTCAAGCTGTCGGTGGAGATCGCGGAGATCAACGAACGGCTGAGCGGTGCGGAGAAGCGGTATCTGGATTTGGTCAATGATGAGAAACGATTGACCGAGCAGTTTGAGGCGATTGGTGGGAAGTCGCTTCGAGCGAATCAGGAGGCGCTCTCGAAGTTCTTGACGGATCGGCTGAAGGATGCGGACAAGTTATCGCAGGCGGAACTCGACAAGCGGAAACAGGCATTCGAAGAGTTAGTCAATCCGATCAGCGAAACACTCGATGCGACAAAGAAACAAATCACCCAGCTTGATGAGCGGGTGAAGGCGAGTGGGGAGAGCAGCGAGTCGCTTGTGAAGACGACGGCGAAGCTTGCCCGAGCGTTAGCCAAGCCTCATGTCCGAGGTGCATATGGGGAAATCCAGTTAAAGCGTGTCGTTGAGCTTTCTGGCATGCGGAGCTACTGCGATTTCAGCGAACAAGATACGAGAGAAGACTCCGATGGACGATCGCAGCGCCCTGACATGATAGTGAAACTGCCAAACGACCGGGTAATTGTTGTAGATGCCAAAGCGCCGATCTATGCGTATCACGAAGCGGTGAATGCTGAGACACCTGAGGAGCGTGAGGTACAGCTTGAGAAGTTTGGGAAAGACATCCGCAAACAAGTCTCGGAACTCAATTCGAAGCAGTATTGGAAGAACTACGAGCACACGCCCGATTTTGTGGTGATGTTTGTACCCGGGGACAACTACATCGACGAGGCATTGTCCCGGCATCCAGATCTTATCGAGTTTGCGTCAAACAAAAAGGTGATATTTGCCTCGCCCAGCACACTCATTGGACTGCTGCGTGCCGTGGCTCTTGGATGGGAGGAGCAACGGCTTTCAGAGAGCGCTCGGGCATTAGGCAAACTTGGAGAGGAGTTGCTTGAGCGATCAGAGATTGTGTTTGAACACACTGCAAGCCTTGGTAAGTCACTGAGCCAATCTATCGGGCACTATAACAGCGTAGTTGGGTCATTGAGCAGTCGATTGGTTCCTACACTGCGCAAGTTTGAAGCACACAAAGAAGTGCTAGAGTCGGACGCGCTTGAAGCCCCTGCCGAAATAGAACGCCAAACTCGAGAACTTCCTTCTGATCTTTTTTAGGACTCATCACTCCGTGGAACGGTGCAATAAGTCGACGGGATCGACTCTGAAGAAGTTTGAGGATGCGGGGGCGAAGAGTGGGAAGGCGTTGGTGGAGCCGAAGAGGGTTGAGGGGGAGGCGCGGTTGTTGGCGGGGGGTGAAGAGGGGGAGTAGGGAAGAGGTACGCAGAGGGGCAGAGAGCGCAGAGGCCGCAGAGGGAATACGAGATTTTGGAGTTTGGTGAAGAGAAGAGCATGCAGGAGACTTTGTCACCTGCATGGCACCCGCCCTTATTTGATCGTTATCACATCGTACGCATTCATGCCGTAAGTTTCAAATGATGTTTTTCCTTGGACTGACCAAACTGTCGCGTAGTCCGGAAATTCATATGTATAGTAGAGAACTGGACCGAGGTTGGGAACCGATACGGCTGAGATCGTGGAAGTAGATTGCGGCCAAGGCGAGTTGAAGTGTTGTTCATCTTCGTTGTGAATGACAGTCATTCGTTTTCTTGAGTCACCGGCTGCATGAAATACCAACATGTTTGGACTACTCGACACAATAATTTCTGGATGGGCGACGAAGGCCAACTGATCATGATCGATCCGGTCCAGTCTATCGAGTAACTCCTCGGCACGGTCTGCGATCGCTGGCGTTGTGATCGACCACCAAAGCCCATTTGAATCTGCGACACGATAAATTTTTGAGACCTTCTTCGGATCTGCGAGTGCTACTTCATAAATGTCGGTTGCAGTGACAACAATAATTAGATTGGGAGAAACTGCGACAACCTGACGCCGTCCAGCGACAAGGCGTGAATCGTCTGTGAGTAGTGTGCACAGTCCGGTTTCAAGATCAACAAGATATATCCCAGACGGCGAATTGATGTTGTTGCGAGAGCGCGTTGCGCCAACGATCACATGATTCTCAAGTGTGGAAGATGCGACATTCATAATGTAGCAATCGATGTTCAAATCGATCTGTTCAAAGTTCCCAATTCGATGATTTTGTACCCAAAGACCTGACTCTGTACCGGTGGTAGCCACAAGCCGGTTGGATTTCGGAATGAATGATGGCGCGAGATCATCTGCATGCTTTGAGCACGAAGGGACAGCCAATCCAAGAAAAATGAGTGTCAGAACCCAATATATGCCACGGCTTGATTTCTTCAACCTCGGGTTCCTTTCGGTTCTGAGTGCGTGGCACTTCCATGTAGTTGCCTTCCCAAGTTCGACATATTCTATGCGTCCATATGGCGTACATTGGGGATGTGTGGTTTTGTACCCGGCGGCAAAGATTTCGCAGAGGTGCGGAGAAGATTAGGATTGAGGATGAAGAGCACTGCTTGCCGGGGTCGGTCAAGCAGTGGCACCCAGAGAAAACGAGTCGGTGGTGAATACGAAACCACTTGCGTGCATGGGTAAATTGGGACATTGGCATGACTTTTTGTTCCGTGGCGGAAACAATCTATGTCGGCCTGGTGCTTACTGAGTAGGTGCTCAGCGGGGCATGGGCTTGGAAGGAAATTGTCATGATCACGAGTGCGTGTGCGTTGGACTTGAAGCCTTTGATTGATGCGGTGAACCCGGGGCCCTTGTATCGCTCGGCGATTGAAGAGGTGGCCGAGTCGATTTGTCCGGTGATTGAATCGAACAAGGCGTATCAGCAGGCGCGGGTGTTCGAGCGATTATTGATCCCGGACCGGGTGATTCGATTCCGGGTGGAGTGGGTCAACGATCGGGGCGGGGTCGAGGTGAACTTCGGGTGGCGGATCGAGCACACCAATGTGCTTGGGCCGTACAAGGGTGGGTTGCGGTTTCATCCGAGCGTGACCGAGGACACGCTGCACTTCCTTGCCTACGAGCAGTGCTTCAAGAATGCGCTGACCGGCCAGCCGATCGGCGGCGGCAAGGGCGGGAGCAACTTTGATCCCAAAGGCAAGAGCGACAACGAGGTGATGCGGTTCTGCCAGTCGTTTATGCGTGAGTTGTATCGCCACATCGGCCCGAGCGTGGATGTACCCGCGGGTGATATCGGTGTCGGCGGACGCGAGATCGGGTATCTCTACGGGCAGTACATGAAGATCACCAAGCAGCGCGATGGGGTGCTTACTGGCAAGCCGTTGGGACTTGGTGGGTTGCTCGGGCGAGCAGAAGCGACCGGGTATGGCACGGTGACCTTTGCCGACGAGATGCTCAAGCATGTGGGCGATTCGATGGATGGCAAGCGGGTGATGATCTCGGGCAGCGGCAATGTGGCCCTGTATGCGGCGCAGCTGGCGATGGAGAAGGGTGCACAGATCGTTACGATGTCGGATTCGGGTGGGTCGATCAGCTTCGATAAGGTGATGACGGGCGAGCAGCTCGAAGAGTTGATTGAGTTCAAGGAAGTTCAGCGCGGGCGGCTCAAGGATTTCTCGGGCAAGGGTATGCATTATCACCCCGAAGCCCGCCCGTGGTCGTTGGTTGACGCCGATGTGGCGCTGCCGTGTGCGACCCAGCACGAGGTCGAGAAGGACGACGCGGCGGCGATGGTTGATCGCGGCGTGAGCGTCGTTGCTGAAGGGGCGAACATGCCCTGCACGCATCAGGCTCGGGCGGTCTTCCACGACAAGGGCGTGTTCTTTGGCCCAGGCAAGGCGGCCAACGCCGGCGGCGTGGCGACCTCGTGCTTCGAGATGTCGCAGAACGCATCGCACAGCACATGGACCAAGCAGCAATCGCTCGACAAGCTCCATCATGTGATGATCGATATCCACCAGCAGTGCATCGAAAACGCGACGATGGTCAACGGGGTCGTTGACTATGGCGTCGGTGCGGACCGCGGCGGGTTTATCAAGCTGGCCGACGCGATCGTGGCGATGGGTGTCTGATCGTTTCGCTCTGAATCATCTGGATCACCTGAGCCGTCGATCGTTCGACGGCTTTTTTATTGCTGATCCACTCCCGTCGACTCGCTCGGCGGCGAGAAGATATCGAGGATGAGGGTGTCTTCGAGGGCGGCAGCCGTGTGGGGGGCGTTTGGGGGGATGACAAGGACTTCGCCGGGACCGAGGGTTGTTGACTCGGCGGTTGGGTTCTCTGTCGGCCCGATGTCGAAGCGGATCTTGCCCGAGAGCACGACGGCGAACTGTTCATTCTCATGATTGTGCGTGGGGACGGCGAAGCCTTTAAAGAGGAGTACCCGGGAGATCATCATGTGCTCGCCGACGATGCGCTGGCGGGCGATGAGGTCCATCGGGTGATCGATATCGAGGTCGGTCCAGGTGATGGCGTGGGCTTTAGGCATAGGAAGATTGTACTTGAACTTGAAAAGCGCTGCTTGGCGGGGATTGCGAGTGATAGCACCCGGTACATCGATTTAAAAACCCCGCGAGATGCGGGGCTTTGGGGGATCAAACTGATTTGATCACGCCGGGTCGGGCAGGCTGTCCGTTGGCATATCGGGCTCTGCGTCGGGCGTGGGATCTGGCTTGGGCTCTGGTGTCGGGGTTGATGGGCCCGATCCGAGGAGATCCGCAACCGTTGAGCGCTGCAATGATTCGCCTCGCATGAGCTTGTGGACCTCGTCGGCGGTGAGGTTCTCGTACTTGATGAGTGCTTGGGCGACGGCTTCGACCTTATCCCAGTTTTCGAAGAGCATCTTTTCGGCTTCGGCGTAGGCCTCGTCAACGATTCGGCGGGTTTCCTCGTCGATGACGCGGGCGGTGTCTTCGGAGTAGTCCTTTTCGGGGATGAAGGTTTCGCGGGTGTCCTGGCCGGCGTAGTTGATGAACCCGAGCTTGGGGCTCATGCCCCATTCGAGGATCATCGCACGGGCGAGGCCCGTCGCCTGACGGATATCACTCGATGCGCCGGAGCAGATGTTGCCCATGGCTTTGGATTCGGCGATCCGTCCGCCGCAGACGACGCGGAGCGTGGCGAGGATCCACTTGAGGGAGTAGCCGGTGCGGTCTTTTTCGGGGAGGGCGAAGGTCGCGCCGCCGAAATCGCCGCGGGGGATGATCGTCACTTTGTGGAGCGGGTCGGCGTCTTTAAGCAGGACCTGAAGGATGGCGTGCCCGGCTTCGTGATAGGCGACGAGCTTGTTTTCTTCTTTCTCGCGGATGCGGGACTTGTTGGCGCGCCCGAACTTGACCTTGTCGCGTGCTTCTTCGAGGTCCTCGTGCTCGATGAACTCTTTGTCGAGCATGGTTGCTGAGATGGCGCCTTCGTTGATGATCGCGGCGAGGTCCGCGCCCGAGAACATGGGTGTCCCACGGGCGATTTTTTCGAGCTCGACATTGGGGCCGAGCTTGACTTTTTTGGCGTGGACCTTGAGGATCTCGAAGCGTCCGGCGACATCGGGGAGCGGGACTTGGATCTGGCGATCGAAGCGCCCCGGACGGATGAGCGCGGGGTCGAGGACATCGGGGCGGTTGGTGGCGGCGATGACGATGACGCCGTCGTCGGAACCGAACCCGTCCATCTCGACGAGGATGGCGTTGAGGGTTTGTTCTCGCTCGTCGTTGCCCCCGCCCGAGAACCCGCCGCCGCGCCGGCGCCCGATGGCGTCGATCTCATCGAGGAAGATGATGCAGGGCGAGGCGTCCTTGGCTTGTTTGAAGAGGTCGCGGACACGCGAGGCACCGACGCCGACGAACATCTCGACAAAGTCGGAACCGGAGATGGTGAAGAAGGGGACATCCGCTTCGCCGGCGATGGCTTTGGCGAGGAGGGTCTTACCGCACCCGGGTTTTCCAGAGAGGAGCACGCCCCGGGGGATGCGTCCGCCGAGTCTTGTGAACTTCTTTGGGTTCTTGAGGAACTCGATGATCTCGGTGACCTCGACCTTGGCCTCTTCGATGCCGGCGACATCCTTGAAGGTGATGCCGGTCATCTCTTTGGTCATGGTTTTATGGCGGGACTTGCCGAAGGATCCGATCATCCCCCCACCGCCGCCGGCGGCCCGCATCCCGCGGGCGAGGAGGAACCAGAGGAGCCCGATGAGGAGGATAAAGGGGCCGAAGACATAGATGAATCGGACCCACTCCGATGGGGGCTTCTCTTTGATGTTGTTCTCGGTGAGTTCGTAGATCCGGTGCGAGATCTCTTCTCGTGAGACGGCGGTGATGGGCACACGGACGGTTGATGTTTTGTCATCGACCTCGGGCTGGGTGAGTGTGGCGGTGACGCCGCTCTCTCGGATGGTGACCGAGTCCTTGTCGATCTGCCCGCCGATGTAGTAGAGCTCAAACTGCTTGAGTGTGATCTCTTTGCCCTGATCGGCGCTCGAGAGGAACATGACGAGCATGAACACCAGCAGCATGATGGTGAAGAATCCGAACATGCCCCGCCCCTGCTTTGGCGCGGGCGCCCCGGGCTTGTTGCCCTTGGGGTCGTTGGGGTTGGTGTTCTTTGGTGGAGTTGGTTTATTGTCTGACATGGAGCTGGGTTTTCGTGGTGTATCGAGTGGTGTTTCTTGGGATTTGGTCCTGCACGGCCAATCCGTGGTTCTTCGTCCAGGTATTTGTTCCCTGTGTATATCGGCTCAGCAGGGCGGGATATTTCCTCTTTGATCGTATTCCTCGGGACGGGGCTCTTCTTGGTGGAGATTGTAGGGCTTTCGAGTGCACTACGCCCGAGGAGGGGGTTCGGATCGCGCAGTGCTGGCGAGCGTTATGACCAGAGCATGCTCAATGGGGGTTTACCACCCGGATCGCATTTCCGAGATCAGATCGGAGGCGAGTTCCTCGATGGCTGAGCGTTGGGCAAGTTCGAGGCGATCGCCGACCTTCCTGGCTGGCGAGAAGACCGCCGAGGCGGAGTAGGCGTCCTTGGCGACGATGATCTCGCCCGATCGGTTGTCGCGCCACTCGAAGCGGATGGTGATCTGGGTCGCCTGCTCCTGGACGAGCCCTGTCTGGGGATCGTCTGAGAGTACTGAGAGCTGGGTCGATGTGATGACCCCGGCGAGGGTGGTGTCGGCGCGATCGGAGGGGGCGATATGCCAAGGGGTCCGCTGTTGGAGTTCTTTGATGATCGATTCGGTGAGTTGAATCTCGAGCCCACGAGAGGTTGTCTCATTGCGGAAGATGGGGATGGCGACGGACTGGATGGATTCGTCGAAGACGGAGGAGAAGGAATAGCCTTGGGACGGATCCGTGGCGCAACCCGAGGCGGCGATCGCGAGCGAGAGCGAGAGAACGAGCGATCGGAATATCACGGGGTTGGCTCCTCTGCGATGGACCCATCGGCGCTGAGCGACGCGGGTATGGTTGGCTCGGTTTGATCGGTTTGGGCCTGTTCGGATTCCGGCTGATCTTCGAAGACAAGCCACCCGCGATCGACCATCATGTCGATCGCCTCGTCGGCGGCATCGGTGGCGGGGTGTCTGCGGATCAGTCGCGCCAAGACGAAGCGGGCGGAAGTGTCGTCGTCCACCTTGAGGTACCAGCGAGCGGTATCGAGGACCTGGAGGGCGGCGGATTCGTCGATCCAGGCATCGAGCCCCTCGGTGATCCCGGAGCGGATCGATTGGCCGGGGAACTGCTGCTGGTACTGCTCGATGAGGATTTTGGCGTCGACGAGCCCCGCGCCGTCGTACCTTGGCCCCTTGAATCGGGCGATATTGGATTCGATCTGGCGGAGGAGCGCCTGGCGGACTCGGTCCGAGTTGGGATAGTTCTCGCGGAAGATGGCGTACATCTCGGCGGCGAGCTTGAGTTCTCTTCGCTTGTAGTAGTGATCGGCGAGGGTGAAGGCGGCTTCTTCGGCGAGCTGTGAGCCGGGGACGCGTTCTTGGGTGCGGATGAGGAGTTCCTCGCCCGTGGATCGACCGCTCTCGGAGCGGAACCAGAGGAACTTTCTTTTGAGCCCGTTGAGATAGGCGAGCCCGATGTTGTATTCCTGCTCGACGGCTTTGAGGAAGTAGGGCGAGGACGGGTAATCGCGGATGACGGCTTCGAAGTCAAAGAGGGCCTTGTACTCACGGTCGCGGTCGAGGCGGGCGACGCCTCGGAGGTAGTAGGCTTGGGCGTTGTACTCGTTGCGTGAACGCATATTCTTTTCGAGCCAATCCGAGAGGATCGAGTGGGCCTTGTCGGGCTTGCCCTCGGCGAGATAGCGTGTGGCATCGGCCATGACGGCCCCGTCAGTGCCGGGCTCGGGGGCATTGGTCTGCGTCCAATCGCCCGAATCCTTGAGCTCAAACTCAGACGATTGGGCGAGGGCTGGGGAGACGAGCGATAGCAGCGTGCTCAGGGCGAGGGCTTTGACAGAGGATGATCGGATCATGGTGTGGAATCCAGTGGGGATGTTTTCAAGTAGGATAGCGTCTGGGGGCGGTCGATGGGGGGCTTGGGGCGACTAAACTCTGTGCATGAGTACGCGTGGACCTCGTCAGATGGGCAAGAGCGGAGCACGGAATATTGAGCAGATGCTCCGCGAGGCGCTCCGGCTCGAGCAGGTGGGGCGATTGAGCGAGGGGCTCGCCCTTGCCCGCGAGATCGTCAAGGCCAAGCCCGGATGGGCATACGGACACTATGCGGTTGGGTCGATCCTCTGTGCCCAAGGACTGATCCATGAATCCGACACGGCGCTGCGCAAGGCGATCGCCCGCGATCAGGGGCTTGGAGGGGTGTATTCGCGTCACGCCGAGGTGCTCAATCGGCTCGGGCGCTTCGATGAGGCGGTCGAAGCAGCGAGCAAAGCCGTCGAACTGGCGCCCGAGCAACCCAAGATCCGGGTGGTCAAGGCGATGGTGCTCTGGCTCGGGGGACATCCGGAAGAGGCGTACCGCTTTCTTGGTGAATCCATCGCCGAGGGAACGGACCCCGGATCGGCGGACGCAAATCTTCGCAGCATCCACGGGGCGATCGCGGGGCAGATCGGTCGGCTCGACGAGGGGATCGCGACACTCGAAGCAATCGTCCAAGAAGCGGATGCAAAGCAATGGATCGACCCGTTCCTCCACGCGGCGACGCTGATGCATCTGAGCAAGCTCTACGACAAGGCTCAGCGGTACGAAGAAGCGTTCGGTGCGGCCCAGCGTTCGGGCGCGATGCGAAAAACCGGGTACGACCCGTCGGCCAGCGCGGCGCTGTGCAGCGAGCGCATCGGGGTGTGGTCAAAGGAGGCAATCGCGGGGTTGCCCCGTTCGCGGGTTGAATCGGAGAAGCCTGTGTTTATTCTGGGGATGCCCCGATCGGGGACGAGTCTGGTTGAGCAGATTATCGCGTCGCACCCGCTGGCGTTCGGGGGCGGCGAGCAAATCGAGACCTACAACACTGCACGGGCGCTCGAAGCGCCGACCGCGGTTCAGCCGGATCGGATGGATGTGGTGCGCCAGCTCAAGCGGGCGACGCTGGATCGGTGTGCGCGCAAGATTCTCAAGGAGATGGAGCGAGCCGCGGGGGCGGACGCAGAGCGGATCACGGACAAGCTGCCCAACAACTATGAGCATGTGGGGATGATCGGGTTGCTCTTCCCGAATGCGAAGGTCATCCACTGCAAGCGGGACCCGCTCGATACCTGCGTGAGTTGTTTTCTGCTCGACTTTGTGGGCGATACGAATCATGGATATTCGTACAACCTTGCCCATCTAGCGCACCATTATAAGCTCTACCAGCGCTCTATGGAGCATTGGCGGGCGGTGTCGCCGATCGAGATGCTCGAGGTGGAGTATGAAGAACTCGTAGCGAATCCGATGGACGGGGCGAAGCGGATTATCGACTATATCGGGCTTGAATGGGATGAGCGGTGCGCCAGATCGCACGAAACCAGGCGGTCGGTAAGCACGCTGAGCAGCGATCAGGTCCGCAAGCCGATGTATACGAGTTCGATTGGGCGATGGAAGAACTATGAGGGGTGGATTGGGGATCTCGTTGAGGGGTTGGGTATTGGGGAATAGGGATTGGAAGAGAAGAGAGAAGCAAGAGGTACGCAGAGGCCGCGGAGATTTCGCAGAGGCGCAGAGGGGGGAAGCGTGTTCAACGCGAAGATCGCGGAGGTCTCGAAGAAGGAGTGGAAGAAACGATGTGGGAAGTCAATCGGACACTCTATAGAGGCTGATGGTGATGGTTGAATCGATGGGTTCGCCGGTGGTTGGGTCGTGGGTGGTGAGGGGGGCAGAGGTGAGGATTGGGGTCAATGCTGGATTGGTATCGGTTGGTTGGACTAACCAAGTGATCGCGGTATCGGATTCGATGGCGTCTGATTGATGCTGGCCGAGGAGTGAGGCGATGGGGAGATCGCCCATGTGATTGAAGCGGACCGGATCGGAGTGGATGTATTGGTGGGCGTCGTGGGCGAAGGCTTTGATGTTTTCGCCGGTGCGGTCGCGGGCGCCGCGGGACATGGTGGTCTCGCGGAGGGTGATGAGCGTTGCTGAGATGAGGACTGCTGATCCGATCAGAACGAACGCCAGGCGTGGGCGGGTGGCTCGCTTCGAGGCGATGATGCGGTAGAGGGCGTAGACAGCGAGGATGGCGGCGGCGGGGTAAGCGGGCATGATGTAGGACCCAGCGCGCATGGTGAAGAGGGTTGTAGTCGCCAGCACGACAATGATCCAGAGCGTCGCCGGGGCGAGCGGGTGGGTGCGGAGCTTCGACGACGGGGGGAAGATCATCGCAATGATCGCGGGGATGCACCAGGGGATGAAACGTTCGATGAAGAAACCGGGGTTGCGGGTGAGGGCTTGGATGAAGCCGGAGAAGCCGCCTGATCCAACGCGGTTGCTCAGTTCGTGTCCCAGGAGCACATTGCGGACATGCTCGGTGTTGATGCGATCGGCGCTATAAAGCCAGAGCCCGGGGAGGACGAGCACCAGCGGGATCCCCCACTGCCACCCGGTGCGGGCGAGGGCGGCTTTGCGCTGCTCCTTGGGGGTGATGATGAGGGTGTGAAGGATGAGATAGACAGGGACGAAGATGGCGAGTGGGCCTTTCGTCAAGATGGCGGCGGCGGTGAGTGTCCAGATGAGCAACGCGAGGCGGCGTGGGTGTTTGGGGTGTTGGGTTGTGAGCAGAATCACCGATGCGAGCCAGGCCCCGGTGAGCAGAGCGGTGAAGAGGATGTCGGGGCGCATGAAGTAGATGTGCTTGACAGCCGAGGGCGAGGCGAGCCAGGCGGCGGCGGCGAGCATGGCGAGCGGTGTGGCGTGGATAGCGATGGATCGGTCGGCTTCGTCGGCGGAATCAGTATCGAGTCTGCGAAAGATGAACCGCGCAGCGAAGAAGACGAGGATGGAGGTGGTGATGCCGGAGACGGCGGCGGGGAGTTTCAAGGCCAGTTCGTTGTGGAAGCCGAGGGCGACGATGGGCGCTCCGAGCCAGTTGACCATCGGGGGTTTGCGGGTGAGTTCGCCGAGTCCATCGCGGGGGAGGATCCATTGGTTGTGATTGACCATGTCGAGGGTGAAGGCGATGGTTTTGGATTGGTCGAGATTTTGGCCGAGATCGGAGGGGCCGAGGATGCGGGCGATGAGGACGATAAGCAGCGTAAGGCACCAGATAACGAATGCGCGTTTGGTGAATCGAGTTGGAGGCGAAGATGGCATCGGTTTATGAAGGATATCACTTACGATGACTCATGGACGGACTCGGATATGATAGACTGTAATTATGGAATTTATATCTTTGATTTGCGCTGTATATGGAGCACACAATGGAACTTCGGACAATGACACAGATGGTGGCGATCGCTTCGCATGGGCATATGACACGGGCGGCCCAAGAGCTTGGGGTGTCGCAGCCGGCGCTCTCGGCGGCATTGCGCAAGCTTGAGGGCGAGCTGGGGACGGCGATTTTTCATCGGACGGGGCATGGGGTCGAGTTGACCGAAGCCGGGCGGGTGTTTTTGGAGCATGCGCAGGTGACGCTTCGGGCGGCTGAGCAGACGAGCGAGGCGGTGCGTTCGCTGGTGGGACTCGAAAGCGGTTCGATCAAGGTCGGCGCGGGGGCGACGGCAACGGGGTATCTGTTGCCTCGCGCGATCCATGCGGTGCGTGATGAGTATCCGGGGCTGCGGTTTTCGATCCGCGAGGCGGGGAGCAGCGCGGTGGCGCAGGGGGTGATCTCGGGGGAGTTGGATCTGGGGATTGTGACACTGCCGATGAGTCAGCCGCGCGAAGATGAGTTGATGGTGGTGCGGGAGATCCGTGATGAGTTGAGATTGATTGTGCCTCCTGGGCATCGGCTCGATGGGAAGCGAAGCTTTGCGTGGAAGGATCTGCAGGGCGAGGCGGTGGTCGCATTCGAAGCTGGGTCTGCGGTGCGGGCGTTGATCGACTCTGCTGCGAGCGAGGCGGGCGTGAATCTGGAGGTGGTGATGGAACTGCGCTCGATCGAGTCGATCGTGCAGATGGTCAACGCGAAGATCGGGGTTGGGTTTGTGAGCAAGTTCGGGCTGCCGGAGAAGGCGGGGGTGCGGGCGCGGGGCGGGGGATTGATGCGGACGCTTGGAGTGATTCGGAGGCGGGATCGGTTTCCGAGCCCGGCGGTTGGGGCGTTTGAGCGGGCGCTGCTCCATGGTCATTGATCTGCAATGCTGCTCGTCGATGACCAATCTGTGAATCCTTCGGGGTAGATCCAAGGGGAGTAGACACCATCTTTATTGTGTTGTTCTTGATTGACCATGTAGTTGAGTTCAGACATGTCGTTCATGTATTTCCAGAGCGGAGCAAGTCCAACCTCAGCCCTTCGTTGGTCGACTTGTTCCGGATTTTCGGTTGTCTTGGGATAAGCCCGTGCATGCTGCATGTCATAGAGCACTTGAGACCCATAGATTTGCGGTCGATCTGTGTTGACTCTGACACGATCGGTGAGCATGGCGAGACTGAGTGCGGGGGCGTCGCCTTGGATAACGGCTGGTTTCATAGCGTTGGCAACTTGCTCTTGAAAGACAGGGTCAGTATCCGCGTGTTGAACAAGGAGCCAGAATGCCTGAGAGGCGTCGGGGCCGACGAGCGAGTGTGTTGGGTAGCCGATTTGGTTGAAGATTTCCATACAGCGTTGAGCGTTTTGAGCTTGAGCTTGGTCTTTGCGCTCGTAAAAATGAGGCTCATTGATTTGTGGATCATGGTTCACCACAAGGCGTTCCAGCATTTGATCCGAATTTTTCATGGTGATAAGTTCTTGGGCGATTGATTGGATGGAAAGTGATTGAACAGGTTGGCTTCTTTGTTGGGAAACGCAACCGGAGAATAAAATGGCAATGGCGAATACTGGAACGGCTTTGACACTGAGCAACTCTGTCTCCTAATTTTATGAACTAACGGTTTATGTGTTCAAGATGAGCGTACCAGAGGATTCTGTCATGAATTCTTGTTAAATTTTCTGTTGACTTGAACAGCTGAAGCCATTACCTGAATAAACCATCCTCCAGTAGCGCCCAGATTTGCTGCGACTTATCATAAACACAATCTATTCATCTTGTAAATACGATTGATTTGATTCATAGTGTTTTAGGGCCGATACTCTTTGTAGACACAAAGGAGTTTCACCATGACCACTGATCCGTTCAACGCCAAAGACACGCTCGATATCAACGGCGAGTCGTACTCGTATATCCGTCTCGCCGCCCTCGCTGAGCAGGGGCTCGGGGATATCTCCAAGATGCCGTACTCGATCCGGGTGCTGCTCGAGGCGATGGTGCGGAACCATGATGGGTTTATTGTCACCGAGCACGACATCAAGGGGCTCGCTGGGTACAACGCCGGGGCGGTGAAATCGGTCGAGATGCCGTTTATGCCTGGGCGGGTGGTGCTCCAGGACTTTACAGGGGTGCCTTGTGTGGTCGATCTCGCTGCGATGCGCGATGCGATGAAAAACCTTGGGGGTGATGCCGAGCAGATCAACCCGGATGTGGCGTGTGATCTGGTGATCGATCACTCGGTGCAGGTGGACGACTTTGCAAGCTTCGTGGCGCTGACTGTGAACGCTGAGAAGGAGTTCTCGCGGAACAACGAGCGGTATACCTTCCTCAAGTGGGGGCAAGAGTCGCTCGAAAACTTCCGGGCGGTGCCGCCGGCGACGGGGATTGTGCATCAGGTGAACCTTGAGTATCTTGCGCGAGGATGCTTGGTCAAGAACCAAGGCGGGAAACAATGGGTGTACCCGGACTCGCTCGTCGGGACCGATTCACACACGACGATGATCAACGGCGTCGGGGTGCTGGGCTGGGGTGTTGGTGGGATCGAAGCCGAAGCCGTCATGTGCGGGCAACCCGTGTATATGCTCACGCCCGAGGTTGTTGGGTTCAGACTCAAGGGCAAGTTGCCCGAGGGCGCGACCGCGACGGATCTGGTCTTGACGGTGACGCAGATGCTGCGGGCACATGGCGTGGTTGAGAAGTTTGTTGAGTTCTTTGGCGATGGGATGGCTGAGCTTTCGATCCCTGACCGCGCGACGATCGCCAACATGGCGCCAGAATACGGGGCGACTTGTGGGTTCTTCCCGATCGATCACAAGACGATTGAATACTTTAAGCTCACAGCGAAGGGCGAAGAAGAACTCGCGTTATGCGAGGCGTGGGCCAAGGCGTCCGGGTTCTTCTGGACTCCCGAAGCGCCGGTCCCCGAGTTCTCGAGCTCGATCGAGCTGGATCTTTCAACCGTCGTGCCTTCACTTGCAGGACCGAAGCGTCCTCAGGACCGGATCTCGCTGACCTGTATGCAGAACCAGTTCCACAAGGACCTCGTGGATATCTTCGGCAAGAAGATGCCGTGCGAATCTGTGGATCTTTCAGGCTTTGCGGGCGAGGGGGGACAGAGCGCCGACAGCCCAGTCAATCCTCCGAAGGAAGAACACGCCAGGGCGTGCAAGGACTCGGGCTACTCCACTATTACGCTCACCGAGGCGTCGCATCCGAAAATTGTCGGCGAGAGAATCACGCTCAAGCACGGCTCGGTGGTCATCGCGGCAATCACCAGTTGCACGAACACCTCGAACCCCGATGTGATGGTCGCGGCGGGACTGGTTGCTCGCAAGGCGCGGGCGCTGGGGCTGACCCGGAAACCCTGGGTGAAGACCTCGCTGGCCCCGGGCTCGAAGGTCGTGACCGAATACTTTGACAAGGCAAACTTGTCGGAGGATCTGGAGGCTCTTGGTTTCTATACGGTTGGATACGGATGCACGACTTGTATCGGCAACTCCGGGCCGTTGCCACCTGAGATTGAGCAGGGAATTGTTGATGGCGATCTGGTGTGCACCTCGGTGTTGTCGGGGAACCGGAACTTCGAGGGGCGCATCCACCCGGAAATTAAAGCGAACTATCTCGCGAGCCCCCCCCTGGTGGTCGCGTACGCGATCGCAGGGACGGTTGATATCGATCTTTCCAGCGGCGTGATTGCACAGACCCCGGACGGGAAGGATGTGTATCTCAGGGACATCTGGCCGACCAACCAAGAAGTGCAAGAGACGGTCAAGTCGTGCGTGACGAGCGCACAGTTTAAAGACAAGTACAGCGCGGTCTACACTGAGAATGAGCAATGGAACTCGGTGCCGGTGTCCAAGAGCGATCTGTTCCCGTGGGAGGACAAGAGCACCTACATCCAGAACCCGCCGTTCTTCGAGGGGATGACCGAAGAGGCGCCGGGGTTCGGGGCGATCACCGATGCCCGGGTGCTGTGCTTGCTCGGCGACAGCGTGACGACCGATCACATCTCGCCTGCGGGTCGGATCGAGCCCGAAACGCCGGCGGGGCAGTACCTCATCGAACAGGGCGTGGCGGTGAGCAACTTCAACTCCTTCGGCTCGCGCCGGGGCAACGACCGCGTGATGACCCGCGGCACCTTCGCCAATGTGCGTGTCAAAAACAAGATCGCGGCCGATCAAAGCACGGGCGAGCAGCCCGAGGGCGGGTGGACGCGGAACTTTACCAAGGGGAACGATCTTGCCTCGGCACCGGTTGAGTACATCTATGACGCGGCGATGGATTACAAGAAGCATGGCACAACGCTGGTTGTGATCGCGGGCAAGGATTACGGGATGGGCTCATCGCGTGACTGGGCGGCCAAGGGGACCTTGCTCCTCGGCGTCAAGGCGGTGATCGCCGAGAGCTTCGAGCGGATCCACCGGAGTAATCTTGTGTTTATGGGCGTGCTGCCGGTGGTGTTCAAGAACGGCGATACAGCTGCGTCGCTGGGTATCAAGGGCGATGAGGCCTTTGATGTGCTGATGCCTGCGGATCTCTCGCCACGGTGTGATGTGCCGGTCAAGGCGACGCGGCCTGACGGGAGTTCGTTCGAGTTTGTGACGATGTGCCGGGTGGATACGCCTGTGGAGATTGAGTATTTTCGGAACGGCGGGATTCTGCATACGGTGATTCGAAAGAAGTTGAATGAGGCGAAGCAGTTGGCGTGATATTGTGGTAGACTCGATGCATGCAAGCATTCGCAGATTATCACCGCACAATAATTGGCTATCATGGAACTCTCCGAGATACGGCTCTAAAAATTGTATCTGGAGAAAACGAGTTTAAGTACAGCAAGAACGACGACGATTGGCTTGGGCATGGTGTCTATTTCTGGGAATACGCCCCAAAGCAAGCACTACAATGGGCAAATAAAAGATATAAGAAACAGAAAAGACCTGTTGCAGTTCTCGGCGCAATGATACGACTTGGCAGGTGCTTTGATTTACTTGACCCGACAAATGCAAAGACTCTGAAGAGGTTCAATAAAAAACTTGTCGCAGATATGAATACGGAACAACTGAAAATCCCAACGAATGTACGGGCTCATAAACGACTTGACTGTCTTACCCTCAATGCTTTTTACGAAGCGGTCGATAATAACAGCGAACCCGATGACTCGGTAGACACATGCAGAGCGGTCTATGTCCCGACCCAAACACAGGATCGGCTCTGGGAACAAAGTTGGCTCTATCAAGACACGCATATTCAGCTTTGTGTGCGGAATACTGCTTGCATTCTCGGTGTTTGGATGGTACACTCGATTGAAGAAACGGACTAACAAATGGCAACACAAACACAATCTAGCCCCACACAGCTCAAAAGCGCAAGTGCGTACAAGAAAGCTGTCGATCGCTTTTTTAAGACTGGTACACCACATTCTCGAGTAGAAATGCTCCGAAAAAGTGGTGTCCTGCCATCCAAGCCTAGGGCTCGGAAGTCTTCCTCACGCTGAGTGTCCTCAATCTCTATGTCTGACTTCAACAGCGAGAAAAACCGGTTTGTGTGGATGGATATCTCCGTCGATGATCTCGATCGGGCGTGTGCTTTTTATGCCGGTGTGCTCGGGGTTGATGTGCATCCTGAATCTTTCGGGGATGTGAAGTTCGCGGTTTTGGCGCATGAGGATGGCAATGGCGGGTGCTTGGTGCCTCGGGGGGAGGGTGTGAAGCCCGTCGCCAACGGGATCATGGTGTATCTCAATGTCGACGGGCGGATCAAGGAGGCGTGCAAACTCGTCGAAAAACTCGGCGGAAAGATTACCACTGAGACGCACGCGATCGGGCCGCATGGGTTCAGGGCGTTGATCGAAGATTCTGAGGGCAACGCGTTCGCGTTGCACTCGAATACCGATGTATAAAAAACGCCCCTATGAGGAGCGCATTGATCGAGTTTCGATTTGCTCTTGGGCTCAGATGCTCTGGAGCATTTCTTTGGGGATCTCGATGCCGAGCTTGGTGGCGACGCGCATGCCGTAGTCTGGGTCGGCGCGGAAGAAGTGACAGAGCTGGAGCATCTGGACTTCCTTCCCCGCATCGCCCAACGCCCCGGCGATGCGGGTCGTCAGGCGATCCTTCTCGGCGTCGTCGAAGAGGCGATACAGATTGCCGGGCTGGGTATAGTCGTCGTGGTCAACGGTCGAGTCGTAGCGATCGACGACCGCTTGGCCCAGATCCCAGGCGGGGTCGAGGAACTTCTCATCAGGATTGACGGCGTCGGGTCTCGTCGAGGGCCAGTAGTTGGAGGCGCTGCCGTAGGTCTCGGCGGTGGCACCCTGCCCGTCGCGCATAGTGTGCATCACGGGGCAGCGGGGTTTGTTGACCGGGATCTGGTGGTGGTTAACACCGAGCCGATGGAGGTGTGTGTCGGAATAGGACATGAGCCGGGCCTGGAGCACCTTGTCGGGGCTTGGACCGATCCCGGGGACGAAGCTTGAGGGTTTGAAGGCGGCCTGCTCGACCTCCGCGTGGTAGTTCTCTGGGTTGCGGTTGAGTTCCATCTGCCCCACTTCCATCAGTGGGAAATCAGCGTGCGGCCAGACCTTGGTGAGATCGAACGGGTTCCACCCGGTTGATGCCTCGAACTCGTCGGCCTGCTCTTGGGTCATGATCTGGATCTTGAGGGTCCAGCTCGGGAAGTCGCCCTTGTCGATCGCGTTGAAGAGATCGCGTTGGTTGGATTCTCGATCGGAGCCGATGATAGTGGCGGCTTCTTCATCGCTCAGGTTCTTGATTCCCTGGTTGGTCTTGAAGTGGAACTTGCACCAGACGCGTTCGTTCTTTTCATTGATAAAGGAGTAGGTGTGGGAGCCATACCCGTTGATGTTGCGAAGCGAAGCGGGGATGCCTCGATCGGAGAAGAGGGTGGTGATCTGGTGGAGTGATTCGGGGCACTGGGACCAGAAATCCCACTGCATGTCGTTGTCGCGGAGGTTGGTCTTTGGATCTCGCTTCTGGGTGTGGATGAAGTTGGCGAACTTGTAGGGATCACGGATAAAGAACACCGGCGTGTTGTTGCCGACGAGGTCCCAGTTCCCCTCCTCGGTGTAGAACTTCATGGCGAATCCGCGGACATCGCGTTCGGCGTCGGCGGCCCCGCGCTCGCCGGCGACGGTCGAGATGCGGATGAACATCTCGGTCTGCTTGCCGACCTTCGAGAAGATGTCGGCTTTGGTAAACTTCGTGATGTCGTGGGTGACGGTGAAGGTGCCGTAGGCACCCGAGCCCTTGGCGTGGACGATGCGTTCGGGGATGCGCTCGCGGTTGAAGTGCTGCATCTGTTCGAGCAGCGCGACATCCTGCATCAGCACCGGCCCGCGTGGGCCGGCGGTGAGGGCGTGCTGGCGGGCGATGGGCGCGCCGTCGGCGGTGGTCATGTACGGGCACTTTGGGGTTGGCTGATCGGTCATCGGGAACCTCCATTAAGTTTTAGAATGATTCTAATCTTAGCCTTCATTCAACGGATAGCGTTTGTCGCTCATGGTTTTTTGGTGCCGGCGGGGAGGCGACCCCCGCGAGCATGCCACCATCGATGTTGATCTCGGTGCCGGTGGTGTATCTGGATTCGTCGCTGGCAAGGTACACCGCCACCGCAGCCACCTCCTCGACCGTGCCGAAGCGTTTGAGTGGGGTTCCAGCGGCGAACTTAGTGATATTGGCATCCCGATCATCGCCAAAGCCGATCGAGGCGTCCCACATGGGCGTCAGGATGGCTGCGGGCTGGATGGAGTTGCACCGGATGGTGAAACCTTCCTCCGCACAGTAGAGCGCGACGGTCTTGGTATGGTTCTTGATGGCGGCTTTGCTCGACGCATAGGCCGCAGCACGGGGGATCCCCACCACGCCCGAGCGCGAGGACATGTTAATGATCGACCCGGTGCCGGCGGGGCCCATGGCTTTGATGGCGTGCTTGCATCCGAGGAATGTGCCGTCGAGATTGATCTGATGGACGCATCGCCAGGCGTCGAGCGAAGCGTGCTCGGGGTCATGCGGGCCCATATCGAGGTCGAACCCGGTGATGCCGGCGTTGTTGACGAGGATATCGATCCGCCCGTGGGCATTGAGCACCGAATTCATCACCGCGATCCATTTCTCTTCGTCAGCGACATCGAGATGGACATATGAAGCCCGCTGACCGAGTGCGTCGGCTTGTTCGGCACCGAGTTCGTCGTTGATATCGGTGAGGATCACGGTTGAACCTTCGTCGATGAATGCCTGGGCGATCCCGAGCCCGATGCCTTGGGCCGCTCCGGTGACGAGGGCGACTTTATTGGTGAGGCGGTTCATGGAGTTTTCCTTGCTTGAATGGGCATATATCAGGAGCGAACGGGTGACCCGATCGGGGATGATCTGTATACTCGATCCATGCCGATTGATTCCCAAACATCTGTCGCTCGATCGATCAATGAGACTGTACGCCGGGTGTGGGGCTATGACACGCTTCGCCCGCTTCAAGAGCGGGCGATTGCAGCCGGGATCGAGGGGAGGGATTGCCTCACAGTCTTGCCCACCGGGGGCGGCAAGAGCATGTGTTATCAGGTGCCGCCACTCATCACCGGCAAGGCGACGATTGTGGTGTCGCCGCTCATCGCGTTGATGCGCGATCAGGTGCGTGGGCTCGAACTCTTGGGCTACAAAGCAGCAGCGATGCACTCGGGGATCGATCACGAGGAATCGACCGACATCGCCAAGCAACTCCTTACGGGCGATCTTGATCTGGTGCTCGCGGCCCCTGAGCGGGTGGTGACGGGTTCGTTCAAGACGCTCATCGGGTTGTTGTGCGATCACGAACGGCTCGGGTGCATCGCAATCGACGAGGCGCACTGCATTTCTCAATGGGGGCATGACTTTCGCCCCGAGTATCGACGAATCGCCGAGATCCGCAAAGTCGCGCCCAATGTGTCGATCCAAGCGTTTACCGCGACCGCCACGCCCAAGGTTCGGGACGATATTGTCCGCCAGCTCGGGCTGAGCGAAGCAGAGATCATGGTCGGTGTGTTCGATCGTCCGAATCTGGTGTATCGAATCCAGTCGCGCGAGAAGGCGAGCGAGCAGATCGCGGCAGCCGTTGCTCGCCATAGCGCTGCGGGCGAAACGCACGGGGCGATTGTGTACTGCCTCTCGCGCAAGGACACCGAGAAGATCGCCGACGAACTGCGGGCCCTGGGGCTTGATGCCGATGCGTACCACGCGGGGTTGGATGTGTCCACTCGCCACACCATCGAACAGGCATTCAGCAACGAGACGCTTGATATTGTGGTGGCAACGGTGGCGTTTGGGATGGGGATCGATCGCTCGAATGTACGATTGGTCGTCCATGCGTCGATGCCCAAGTCGATCGAGGCGTATCAACAAGAAACCGGCCGCGCGGGGCGCGATGGGCTCGAAGCCGAGTGCCTCCTGCTCTATTCGCCGAGCGACGGCGGGCGATGGGAACGGCTCATCGAACAGAGCGCCGAGCAGAACGGCAGCGACCCAAGGGCGCAGCTCGAACTCGTCCGCGGGATGCGCCGATTCGTTGCGTCGTTTGGGTGCCGCCATAAGCATCTCAGCGAGCACTTCGGGCAGGAGTATGCGGCCCCCGAGGAACGCGAGGATTGCGGGGCGTGCGATGTGTGCCTGGGCGAAACCGCGATCGAAGAAGATGCACACCGGATTGGTCAGGTGATCCTCTCCGCGGTCGCGCGGACGGGCGAACGGTTTGGAGCGGCGCACATCTGCGATATTGTGCGAGGAGGGAATGGACAGAAGATCAATGGCTATGGGCATGACAGCCTCAAGGTGCATGGGATGCTCGAAAACCGGCGCAAGGCCGAGGTCATGTCATTCATCGACCAACTCATCGCAGCCGATGCCCTGACACGGGTGGTCGAGGATCGGTTCGAGACGCTGGCCTTCGGATCCTGCGGCGTATCGGTCATGAAGGGGCTCGAAACGATCTCGCTCGCCAAGCCGATCGGGACGGGCAGCGAGAAGAGCGAGCGGAATCGTCGGACCCGCGCATCGCGCGTGATCGAGCGTCGCCCGATGAACGAATCGGAGAAGGCGCTGTTCGAGTCGCTGCGTGAGCTGCGGATGTCGATCGCGAGCGAGCGTGGTGTGCCGCCGTATGTTGTGTTTAATGACTCGACGCTACGCGAGATGGCGCTCGATAAACCAACCGATCGCCACGCACTGCTCTCGATCCGAGGCGTGGGACAAAAGAAACTCGACGACTTTGGGAGCGACTTCCTCCAAGCGATCGAGCATCATCTGATCCAAGAGAGCCCGAGCCATGGCGGATGAGTTGATCGAGATTCGGGAGATCAATGCTGAACGGACACGCCCGGTGCGCCAGGCGGTGCTGCGTCCGCACCAAGCAGCCCACGAACTGGTGTATCCCGGTGACGACGACGCGGATTCGTTCCATCTGGGCGGAATGCGGGGCGATGAGTTGCTCGCGATCTTGTCGATGTATCACCAGCCAACGCCCGATGGCACGCCCGGTTGGCGGATCCGGGGGATGGCGTCGGTGCCTGAGGTTCGGGGGACCGGATATGGGCGAAGGCTTGTCGAGATCGCGTGTGATCGGGCATGGGCGATCGAGCGGGTGCCGATCTGGTGCAATGCACGCGCATCGGCGTTTGGGTTTTACGAAAAAATCGGATTTGCGGTCGTGGGCGAGTTGTTCGAGATCGAAGGGATCGGGACGCACGCCGTGATGGTGCTCAACCCGATTTGAGTGCTTTTTTCTTCGCCTTGCGGAGCCCGGCCTTCATGTTGATGACTTCTATGAGAATCGCGAAGACCATCGCAAAGTAGACATACCCGCGGGGGAAGTGCTGGCCGATGCCCTCGGCGACGAGCAGCATCCCGATCATCACGAGGAACCCAAGCGCCAGGGTCTTCATCGTTGGATGGGTGTTGACGAACCGGGCGATCCCGCCGGCAAAGATGAGCATCACCGCGATCGAGATGACGACAGCCGTCGCCATGATCCAGTAGTTGCTCGTCATGCCGACAGCGGTGATGACCGAATCGAGCGAAAACACCAGATCGAGCATCAAAACCTGCATCAAAACCGACGCGACGGAGACCGCTGCTGCTTTGGCTGTGTTCCCGAGCTTAATCCCGCGTTTGATTTCTGGGTCGGGCACCTCGGCGACGCCGTGCTCGACATGGTCGATCAGGTGGTGGATCTCGAGGGTGGCTTTGGCGATGAGAAACAGGCCGCCGACGATCAGGAGGATAGATTTGCCGGTGATCGGGCGGTCCATCACGATGAACAACGGGGTGGTGAGCTGGACGATCAGATAGGCCAGTGCGAGCAGGATCAGACGCAGTACCATCGCGAGCAAGAGCCCGATGTTGCGGATCTTGGCTTGCTTTTCCTTGGGGAGTTTGTTGGTCAGGATGGCGATGAAGACGACATTGTCGATCCCGAGGACGATTTCGAGGATCGTGAGCGTGAGCAAGGCCATCATGCCGGCAGCCGAAAACAACGCGACGGATTCGAGTGTTCCCGAAGCCGCGACTTCGCTTATCGCAAGGGTGAGTGCTGGCATGGTGTCAACCTCAATGGCTTAGTCGATCGGGTGGTCGAGTGCATCAGCGCTCTGGGCTGGCTCAATTGCAACGATCTCTTCGCTACCTGTAGTTTGGTCTTCGCTCTGTGCGTGGTGGTCTGCGCTGGCGGGGACAAACGCCGCTGCGTGATAGGCACCGTTGACCAGAGGTTGGGCGAAGACCAAGAGGAATAGGACGAAGAACGCGCTGAGCACCGCGACGAACTTTCGAGCCACGAACGGGCTCGGATAGACCGGCGAGCTTGCCTTGGACGAATCGTCGATGTACGCCGCTGCGATGATGCGGAGGTAGTAGCACGCCGCGATCGCCGAGTTGATCCCGAGGATCACGATCAGGGCGTATTGACCCGCAGCGATGCCCGAAGTGAACAGACCCAGCTTGCCCATGAAGCCCAACAACGGCGGGAATCCGAGCATCGAGAAGGTGCAGATCACCATCGTCCACCCGAGCATCGGGTGCGACTTGCACATGCCGCGGATGTCATCCATCTCGTCGGCTTCTTTGCCGTTGCGGTGCTCGAAGCTTGCGAGGACCGCGAAGACCCCGGTGGTCATGATGCCGTAGGTCAACAGATAGAAGAGCACCGCCGCGATCCCGTTCTGATAGAACGGGCCGCCGGGCTCGCCGGGCCCGGCGATGAGCCCCACGAGCATATAGCCCGAGTGGGCGATCGACGAATAGGCGAGGATGCGTTTGACAGATGTCTGCAGCAGCGCGAGGATGTTGCCGACGGTCATGGTCAGCGCCGCCATGATCCAGAGGGTGGCTTCAAGTTCGACCGGGAGGTGGTTGCCGCTAAAGGACCATCCAACCGTACCGAGGAGAAACATCAGCGCTAAGAACCCGGCGGTTTTGGGCACGAAGGCAAGCATCGCTGCGACCGGCGTAGCCGCCCCCTGATAGACATCGGGGGTGTAGAAGTGCATCGGCACCGCCGCGATTTTGAACGACACGCCGATGACAGCGATCAGCAGCCCGATCATGCCTGTCGACGAGATGCCCCCGGTCTCGGCCTGGGTCGCAAAGACCGTCGCGATCTCACTCAGGTTTGTCGAGCCCGTCGCGCCATAGATCAACGCGAACCCATATAAGAAGGTCGCCGCGCCGAGTGCACCGAGGAAGAAATATTTGACCGCCGCTTCGAGCGATTTCTTTTCATCCGTCGAGATCGCGACCATGATGTAGGTTGGCAGCGAGGTGAGCTCGAGCGCGAGGAAGAGCCAGATGAGATCGTCCGCCGACGCGGTGAGCATCAGCCCCGTGAGCGAGAACATGAAGAACGCATAGAACTCGCCGCGGTTCGAGCGGATCGAGAGGAAGGGCTTGCCGTTATCGACATCGGCCTCGAGCTGGCGATCGACGGTGCCGCTCAGGAGCAGCAAAATCAGCATCCCGACACCGGCGATAAGCATCTTGGCGTAGGGGACGATCGCGGGGAACATGCCCGAGGTCGCCGGCGAGCCCATCGCGGCAAAGAACGCGATAAAGAGCGCGATGGCGCAGATCCAAGGCGTGAGCAGACGGATGGCACGCGAAGGCCACTGCCCGGTGATCATCACAAGGCATGTGGCGATGAAGAGGAAGATTTCGGGCCAGAGTATGGCGAGCTTCTCACTCATGCGAGCCCCCTTGGTGTGTGTTGCTGACCGGGACAATCTCGCCGTGGGTCGTGTCCGTCTCGGCGTGCTCAATGCGCGGGTCGCCAGATTCGAGCCTATTGGCTTGCTCGACCAGAGCGACGGTGTTGTTGACCGGCTCACTCACGGCGTCGAGCAGGAGTGTCGGTTGGAGCCCGAAGAGGATGCACCCGATGGCGAGCGGCGAGAGCGTCAGGATTTCACGAGCGTTGAGATCGGTCGGGAGCGTTTCGTGGGCGTGATGGTCTTCGGGCTCTTTGAGCGGGCCGAAGCAGATCTTGCCGACCATGTACAACAGGTACATCGCCGCGATAATCATCCCGGTGCCCGCAAAGACCGTAAAGATCGGTCCCAACGACGAGCCCCACGCGCCTGGCTCGCCCGCAGCGGTCCAAGACGCATCGGACTGGAACGATGAGATCAGGCACAGGACCTCGGACGGGAACCCGTTCAAGCCCGGGAGCCCCACCGAGGCCATCGCAAAGAAGACCATAAAGGTCGCCCAGATCGGCATCTTCGAGGCAAGCCCAGAGACTGAGTTCATATCGCGTGTGTGGTAGCGCTCATACATGAACCCGATCATCAGGAACAAGCCGCCCGTCGAGAGCCCGTGGGAAAGCATATAGAGGATCGACCCGCTCAGCCCCGTCACATTGAGGGCCGCGAGCCCAAGGACCGCAAAGCCGAGATGCGACACAGACGAATAGGCGACGAGCTTCTTGATATCGGTCTGGACCCAGCAGATCAAGCCAGCGTAGATGATCCCGATGATCGAGAGCACCGCGATGTGAGGGGCATAAGTAAAGAATGCCTCGGGCGCAAGCGGAATAGCAAAGCGGTAGATCCCGTAGGTCCCGAGCTTGAGCAGCACACCCGCCAAGATCACCGAACCCGCGGTCGGGGCCTCGGTGTGCGCCAGTGGCAACCAGGTATGGAACGGGAACAGGGGCACCTTGACGGCGAACCCGGCGAGCATCCCCAGCAGCACCCACCCTTGCTCGGCAGAACTCATGTTGCCGGCATACGCGGTGAGTGTCTTGATATCGAGCGTCCACGCCCCGAACTGATCGGGCTGGGCGACGAACCAGACGACATAGACCATCGCCGCGAGCGTGAGCATCGAGCCGGTGAAGGTATAGAGGAAAAACTTGATCGACGCAGCGACGCGGTTGGTCGAGCCGAACTTGCGGATCAGCACGAACATGGGCAAGAGCGTGAACTCGAAGCAGATATAAAACAGCAGCAGGTCCTGAGCCGCGAACACGCCGACCATCGCACCCTGGAGCACCATAAGCCACGCGTAGTACATCCGCTTGTCTTTGACGATCGCCGTCTTCGACGCCATCACCACGATCGGACCCAGCAGCACCGTGAGCAAGATCAGCAGCAACGAAACCGAATCCATCCCGATCGAGAACCGGAGCCCGAGCGATTCGATCCAAGAGACCGAATACCCGAACTGTGCGGTTGCGCCGTGTGAGAAATCGAAGTGGTTGATGAGCTTGAAGGCCGGAAAGAGCATCGCGATGCTGGTGACAATCGCAACAGTGTACGCATTGTCTTCTCTCTTGGAGAATGCGATCCACAACGCGGAGAGCACCGGGGCGCCAATCAGCAGGATGATCATCAGTGGACCAAGATTCATGCCGCACCCCCTGCTCGCATCACGATCACAAGCACCACAAAGAGCAGCACCGCCAATCCGCCGGCCATGCTCACGGCATAGCCCTGGAGCACGCCCGACTGGCTCGGACGGATGATCCACGCAAAGACGCGGGGCAAGAACCCGAAGAGATTGACCACCCCGTCAAGCGCCAGCTTGTCGAACCAGTGGAAGATATGGGCCAGCACACGCAAGGGTGTGACCAGAATCGCCGCGTAGATCTCGTCGACGAACCACTTGTTCTCGGCCAGATGCGGGATCGGTCCCATCCGCTTGGCGACGGCGTCCATCCGGCACTTGGATGCTTCGGTGCGTCCGCCGAGGAAGAGACCCTGCCATCCCTTGGGCCCGTGGAAGTACGCCGCGACGAGCAAGCCAAAGATCGCCCCGAGCCCGGCGATGAGGATCATCGCCTCGTGTGGATTCATCCCGAAGAGCTCGCCCGGTGCCGCCGTCCCGACGGGCCCGGCGACCACCATCGCCTCGCCACCGTCGTGGGCGGCTGCGAGCGATTCTGCATAGGGTGAGTGGAAGCTTGCGGTCGAATCAGCAACCATCGAACCGACCCACCCATGATTGGCTTCTTTATCAATATACGCCAGCGAGATCGCCAGCATCGACGCCGTCGCGAGCACGACGAGCACCGTGTTGACCGCCCACCCCGGCGCGTGCGGGTGGAAATGCGTCGGGTCATCCCCGTGGAAGTCCTCACCCGGTTCGGAGTGCTTCGGCCCAACAAAGACACGGAAGAACACCCGGAAGGTGTAGTACGCTGTCATGATCGCCGTGATGATCAGGATCCACCCGATGGCGCTGTACCCGGGGGTGACAAACGCCTCAGCGATAATCATGTCCTTCGAGTAAAAACCGCTCGTGATATAGGGCAGCCCCGAGAGGTTCATGCACCCGACGAGCATCGTGATCCCAACGATCCCCCACCCCTTCATCCATGACACGCCCGAGAGCTTCCGCAGATCGAGCTGACCGGCGAACCCGTGCATCACCGCACCGCACGCCAAGAACAACAACGCCTTGAAGAACGCGTGCGTAAGCACATGGAACGCGGCGCCGGTGGTGGAGAGCAACCCGAGCCCGGCGAACATATACCCGAGCTGGGACACCGTCGAATACGCCATGATCCGCTTGATGTCAAACTGGGCCATCCCGATCGTCGCCGCCAAGAGCGCCGTGATCGTCCCGATCCACGCCACGATGGGCAGGGCATGCTCGGAGACCAGGAACAACGGATACATCCGCGCGATGAGGTAGACACCCGCCGTCACCATCGTCGCCGCGTGGATCAGCGCCGACACCGGTGTCGGGCCCTCCATCGCATCGGGCAGCCAGACATAGAGCGGGAACTGGGCGGACTTACCGAACGCCCCCACCATCAGCAGCAGCGCGATCCACTGGGCCTGACCCGGGATCGCCGAGAAATCACCGACCGCCGCCGAGTTGATGTAGTGATGGAGCTTCTCGCTCTGGAACAGTTCTGCGAACTGCACCGTACCGAAGTGCACAAAGATCAGGTAGATCCCCAGCGCCAAGCCCAGATCACCGATCCGGTTGACGATAAACGCCTTCTTGGCCGCGGCGACGGCCGAGGGCTTCTTATAGAAATATCCGATGAGCAGGTACGAGCAGAGCCCCACGCCCTCCCACCCGAGATAGAGCAGAAAGAGGTTGTCGCCCATGACCAGGCACGCCATCGAAAACACAAAGAGCCCAAAGGCCGAGAAGAATCGGCAGTACCCGACCCCGATGTCGTGGGCCATATATTCCGAAGCGTACAACGCGATGAGCGTCGCCAGCCCGGTCACAAAGAGCATCCAGAGGATCGTCAGCTTGTCGATATAGAAGGAGAAGTTGGCGACAATGGACTTCTCGCCATAATGCAGGTTGAACCACTCGAAGGCGTGCACCGTGTACGGCGTACCGTCGTACTGGAGGAACATCGTGAGCGTCGCGCCGAAGGCGATGCCCAAGAGCCCGACAGTCGTCCACGCCGGGAGCTTCGATTTGTTGCCCATCGCCGCGTAGAGCGCGTTGAGCACAAACCCGAGCAGGGGCAGGAACACGATCAGCAGGATCCACTTGGGTCCGGTGTCGATGCCGATCTCGCCGGCGAGCTGCGCCAGGTGCGCCGAGGCGCCCCCGTGATCGCCCACCGGTTCGGAGAGCATCGCCGGCAGCGAGATGGTGTTGAGCAGCGAACTGGTCATCATCCGTTGAGTTCCTTCCAGGCCGAGGCGCTGAGTGATTCGCGATGACGGAAGAGCAGGACAACGAGCGCCAACGCCATGGCCGCCTCAGCAGCCGCGACGCAGAGCACGAAGATCACAAATGTCTGTCCGTCGGATCCGAGATGGTGACGCCCGAAGGCGATCAACGCCAGCCCCGACGCCTGGAACATCAGCTCGGTGCACAGGAACATAATAATCATGTTCTTGCGTGTGAGGAACCCGATGAGCCCGATGGCGAACATTGCCGCCGACACAAACAGGTACGGTGCCAAAACCGAGTCGGGCATCTCGCTCGGGAATGCGAGCTGGGCGAGTTGGAGAGATTCGAGGGCGCGTATCATCATGCCTGCCCCCCCGCTCCGCGCGCTGTTGGGTGTGTGTCTTCGAGCATCCTGCCGAGCTTTCTCGCCTGGGCGGCCTTGAGGTCCTCTTCAAGCTCGATGTGCTTGCGGGCCAACACCGTCGCCCCGAGCATCGCCATGAGCAGGATAATCCCCGCCGTCTCGATCATCATCGGGTGGTCATTGAGCAGGTTGAACCCGAGCCGATCGAGGTTGTCCGCCCCGAGTTCTGCCGGCCATTGATCACCGGTGAGTGTCCGCGTCGCGAGCACCGTCTCGTTCCCATTCGCGTCATCGCCCAGAAGCTCGATCTCGATCGTCTTGGCATCGACATCGATCATCGCGAGCCCGCTCTCGTGATCGCGGGCGACGCGCCACCCCTCTTCGAGCACGCCGGCCCGATCGAGGGCTTTATCAATCTTCTTGGGCAGATGCGCGAGCACCGAATCCGCAGCTTGTGCTTGGGTCATCATCGGCTCGGGGAGATGCCCGATCCCGGTGAACATCGCCGAGGTGATGAGACCGACGAGCACAAACCCGATCGCCGTCGCGAGGAAGGGCTCGCGGGCCACCGCGTCGACCTCATCGAGCATCTCGTCCTCCTCGCCCGTCGGCGCTTGCGTTGCGAGCATGATGACGAAGAGGTAAGTAATCAGGATCGCCCCGGCGTAGATAATCACGAGCGCGAACGCCATGAACTCGGCGCTGAGCAGCAGGTACATCCCGCACGAGGCGAGGATCGTCATGATAAAGTACAACGCCGAGTAGACCGGACGCTTGTGGGTGATCATCCGCACCGCGGCTCCGATGGCGATGGCGGCGAAGGGATAAAAGAAGATATTGGGCAGGGCGCTGCCCGAATCGCTCGCCCTGAGCCCGAGGACCAACGCCGCGAGCCCGAACGCCGCGGCCAACGCGATCGCACCGACTCGCTCGAGCGTTTTGGCGTGCTCGTGGTGCTGGCGGGGCAACGCCAACGCGATACCGACGGCTCCGAGGGCACAGATGAGGTACAACGCAATCGGGGAGATGATGTGTTCCACCGTGTCTCTTTCGTAAACCCCGTCGATGGGGCTTGAGTCAGGCTCTCGGAGCGTTCCCGAGAGATTCGCCGGCTGGCAGTTCAATAATCAACACCGATCCCCACGACGCCAAACGACGCCCAATGAACCTGCCCTGGACACCCGTCTCGGACATTGGGATGCGGCTGCAAAGAATCCCGAACCCGATGCGCCACTGGTGCCCCAAGCCGAGATGTGGAGGATAGTGCTCTTGGGTGAATCCTTCAACCTACAAAGCCTACTAGATGCCCATACAGGGCGATTGGATACACCACATTCTGCGCATCGTTGCGCTCAAAATATTGATCGCTCCTCCTCTCAACTTCGTGGCATGAATCAAACCGGGTCACTATGATCGTCGCTATGGCTCCACCAAACACATCGATGCAGGCCCGGCTGCAGACCCAACCCTCGTCCAAGGCCCACATCCCCAACCTGCTCACGCTCGGGCGAGTGGTGCTGGCATGGATCTTCATCATTCTGCTCTCGATGGTTTCACCAAGAACCCTGAGCACGGAACCCTCTGGTATTGATCGAGTTGGCGATCTCACCCAAGCCGGAACAGGGCTCATCATCGCCGCGGTGGTCATCTTTATCATCGCCGCCATCACCGACGCACTCGATGGTCACCTCGCCCGCAAGTGGGAGGTCGAATCCAAGTTCGGTCGGATCATGGATCCGATGGCGGATAAGCTCCTGATCCTAGGCGGTTTCGTGATGTTCGCCACCCCGGCATTCCAGGCCAAAATCATGCCCTCCGACACCACGATCCAACTCACCGCCGTCGCGGGATGGATGGTCGTGGCGTTGATCCTCCGCGAGCTGCTCGTCACCTCGATCCGTGGTGTTTATGAGGGCGAGGGGGTCGATTTCTCCGCCGGCTCGATCGGCAAAGCCAAGATGATCCTCCAATCCGTGAGCGTCCCGCTGATCCTGCTCATTATCGCCTTCGGATCTCCGGTCCCCGACTCAACCGGTCGGCTCGTGATTTTCCTGCTTGTTTGGGCCACGCTGGTGCTCACCATCCTCTCGGGGTTCCCTTATATAGGAAAGGCCATGAAGCACACCATGGACCAGCAGGCACGGATGCTCGAGATCATGCGGGGTAAAAAAGCCCGAAAATCCACCAAAGTGCCCGGGCCGACGGGCAAACCACGCCCCAAGAGCAACAAGGGCGGGCAGAGCGCCAAAAAACGCTAAAACCGGCTTTCTCCCACAAGGATCACACCCATGAACACCATGAATCGTCCAACGGAGATGCTCTTGACCACCGGCGGGCTCGGCTACTGGCACCCGGCATCGGGGACCTGGGGCTCGATGCCCACAGTCGTCGTGGCCGGCGTACTCATCGCTGCGGGGCTCGGACCCGGGACTGATCTCGCTTGGATCTATTTTCTGGTCCTGTCGCTGATTCTGGTTATTTATAGCGCCGCCTGTGTGCTCATGGGGCACGAGGCCGAGGCCAAGTGGGGCAAGGATCCATCCGAGGTCGTCGCCGACGAAACCGCCGGGCAGGCGATCACGCTGATGATGATCCCGGCTGCTTGGACGACCCAATGGCCTGCGTTGCTCTCGATCCTGCTCGGGGCGTTTCTCTTTTTCCGCGCTTTCGACATCCTCAAGCCATGGCCCGCGGGGGCGATGCAAAGCATCGCCGGCGGGTGGGGCATCCTCCTCGACGATATCTTCGCCGGGTTGATGGCCGGGGTGCTCTTGCTCATCGCGGCGGCGGTCCTCTAGGGCATCCCTACGATCCGCTGTGCTCGCCAAGCCCCTCACCATCCACGCACCCCAAGATTCGATCAAGCTCGAATCGAATCTGCTCCTTGCGCCCATCGCGGGGTGGTGCGAGCTCGCCTGGCGGATCACCTGTCGCGAACTCGGTGGCGTCGGGCTTGCCTGCACCGACCTGCTGAGCCCCAAGGGGCTGTTGCTCTCACAGGAAACATCGCACAACATCGCCGCCACCAACGAGCAGGACCGCCCGGTCTGCATGCAGCTCTACGGCTCGGATGCCGAGATCCTCGCCAAAGGGGCCCAGTGGTGCGCCGAGCACGGCGCGACGGTCGTCGATATCAATATGGGGTGCCCGGTTGATAAGGTGACCAAGAAGGACGGCGGCTCGAGGCTCATGTGTGATCTTGATCGAACCTTGGCGATGTTCGAGCGGGTGCGCGATGAACTTCCAAAGCATGTGCCGCTGACCGCCAAGATGCGACTGGGATGGGACGAGCAGGCCAAGAACGATGGCGTGGCGAGTGATCTCGCCCTCGGGCTCTGCCATCGCGGGGCCGCGATGATCACCGTGCACGGGCGCACCACCGAGCAGAAGTTCAAGGGGGCATGCGATCTCGACGGGATCAAACGCGTTGTTGATTCCGTCAGCACCCAGTTCCCTACTGTACCCGTCATCGGCAACGGGGATATCAAATCCGCATCCGATGTCGTCAACATGATGCACTGCACCAGATGCGCCGGCGTGATGATCGGGCGAGGCTCATTCTCGAACCCGTGGCTGTTCCGATACAGCTGGGCATTGCAGCAGCGGGTCATCCAACAAGGGATCGACCCCGGCGATCGCGACGCGGTTGGCGCGATTGATCTGGACGATCTCCACCCGAGCGAGGACGAGAAGCTCGACATGCTGGTGCGGTTCTTCGATCGGATGGTCGAGTACCGCGACGAACTCCACGCCCTCCATGTTTTCCGTCAGAAGGCCAATCTCCTGGGCAAGCCGATCAACGCTGGGCACTGCCGCCCGCTCAAGAACGCGCTCCGCGAGGCCAAGAACGCTGCCGATGTATATCAGGCGATTGAAGATTGGCGAGCACATGGCGGCGAAATCGCCTGAAATCCTGTCAATCCTGTTCTTTTCAGATAATGGATGGCGTTTTCTCATTTTCTGGTATACTCCAAACAGATCTGTTCTCAAGAGGAACTTCATGATGCGCGATCACCGAATATTATCTGGAAGAGTGTCCGGCTTGGGTCTTTTGTTGGCGATGAGCACCACGGTTTATGCGGGACCCGATCTGATCTGCTCCGAAATCACCAGCGCCGCGAACTTTGGATTCGCCGATGGCAAGGTCGCCTATTCATTTGGAACCACGCTGTGCAATATTGGCGACACTGAACTCCCCTGGGACGCCAACACCAATCAGCACCCGCTGATCTCGCAGACACTCTACAAACTCAAGGACCACCAGCTCACCCAGATCGGGATCGGGTTTGTGCGTCATACGACCATCCCGCTTGCGGGCAACGCCTGCGGACTCGACTGCACCCCGGGCGGGTTCGATGCCCTCGGCGTTGGATGCTCCGACACAAGTTCGAGTGCCATCAACGGGTCGCAAGGGCTCATGGGCCCACGCTCCGAGATCAACGCCTTCACCGGCGACTTCCCCTACCCCTTCACCGCGATCAACCAGACCGGCGATGCGATCTACAAACGGCTTCAGGTTGATCTTGGTGATGTGAGCGACCCCGATGCGCTCTACTTTGTCGAGACGCAGGTCATCACCAGCGCCGAGACCGACGCAGCCACCCGCAACAACAATGTGAGTTATCGCCAGGTGACCTTTACCCCGGGATCGGCGAATGCCTCGCTCGTCGGACCAACCTACACCGAACAACCCGCCATCTACGCGTGGCGCGATCACGGCAACGGGATCGGGATTCCTGATCCCGATGTGCTCATCACCCAAGCAACCATTCCCAATGACGGGATCATCCACGCCGGATCACGAGCGACGGATCTCGATGATGGGACCTGGCGGTATGACTATGCGATCCATAATCAGAACTCCTCGCAAGGGATCGGATGGATCGAGCATTCCCTCGGGGCGTTCGGAGATGCTCATGCGCTTGCCTTTGAGAGCGTTGCGTACCACGATGATCTCGACGAACTGATTGATGATTCGGATTGGTTGACCGAGTTTTTCGACTGCGACACATACAACTCTTGGTATGCCGATGGGTTTGTGACCAACCCGTTGGCCAATGAGATCCGGTGGGGCACGACCTCCTCGTTCTCGTTCATCACCGCCACCGAGCCCAGAAAAGAAGTTGCCTATGGACTCACGATCGGATACAACATCGCGAGCGCAGCCGACGGCGAGCCGTATTTCCTGAATGACATTGATGCTGTTGGTCCGCCGAGCGGCGAGTTCTGCGTCTGCCCGGCAGATCTCAATGGCGATGGAACGCTCAACTTCTTCGATGTCTCGGCATTCATTCAGCTCATGGCCTCGGGCGGCGACTACAACGGAGATGGAATGAGCAACTTCTTTGATGTGTCCGACTACATTCAAGATTTCAGCGCTGGTTGCCCGTAAGCCCCTGCAACCGCTCCAGAATCTTGGCGTATAGAACCCTGTCTCAAGCGGGGGGCTTTGTCGGCTTTCTTGTCGGCATCGCACATCCATTCGTGCACCCCCGGACCTCAATGCTGCTGGAGAACCCACAATGAACGCGTTTGGCACCCTTTCTATCGGTCTCGTCCTCTCCCTCTCGGGCAGCGCCTTCGCCGCCCCAACACAGCCCGGGCAGGATATCAGCGATCAGAACCAGAACCAGACCGAGAAGGTCTTCGGGTGCTGGGGCGACGAGGACGGGCATCTCGAGGGCGGGGTGTTCTATCTCCCGATGGACCAAGACGCACGCCAGATCATCGATGCGATGAATCAGGTCAACCGCGGCGCGGTCGATAACCGGGTGGACTTTGTCATCGTCGGCGACGGATACACCGCCAACGAACAGGCGCTCTTCCACTCCAACGCCACCACCATCGAGAACTCCTTCTTTCAGTTCGAGCCATTTAAGAGCTACGAGCCGTACTTTCGCTTCACACAGGTCGAGGTGGTCTCGCCAGAGTCGGGCGTCGATGGCGATCCCAGCCAGGGCGTGAGCCGAAACACCGCACTCGATATGTCGTACTGGTGCGCCGGGATCGAGCGGCTCTTGTGTGTCAATGTCGGTAAGGCATACACCGCCGCGGCTGCTGCGCCGGACATCGACCAGGTCATCGCGATCGCCAACTCGAGCAAGTATGGCGGGGCCGGATATCCGGACAACAACCTCGGGACCGCCGCCGGGCGCAACGGCGCGGCGGCCCAGATCGCGATCCACGAGATGGGGCACTCGCTCGGCGATCTGGCCGACGAATACACCTATGGCGGGCCCAATACCTATACCGGTCCAGAACTCACCCCCGTCAATGTCTCGATCTATAACCGGACGGTCCAGCTCGCCGACTCGCGCAAGTGGTGGCGGTGGATGGATGCCTCGCTGACGGGCTTCGACAACCCGGTGAGCACCTATCAGGGCGGGAACTACTCGGTCAACGGCGTGTACCGCCCGTCCTCGAACTCGATGATGCGCAATCTCGGTCGCCCGTTCAACCTCGTCAGCGCCGAGCAGCTCCTCCGGAAGATCTATCGCGAGGTTAACCCCATCGACGACGGCACACCGAGCGGAACAGTGGTCTCCCAGAGCGACACCCTCTGGATCACCCCGATGCAGCCGCTCAATCACGATCTGCAGGTGCTCTGGTATCTCGACGAGCAGATCATCGCCGACGCGATCCAGCAGGACACGCTCGATCTCTCGACCTTGGCGATAGATTCGGGAGAGCACACCATCCGCGTCGAGGTCATCGACACCACCCCGTGGGTCCGCAACGAAGCAATCCGCAATGCATTTTTGAGCGAATCGCGGACCTACACCGTCACCGCCTGCACGGCGCTGGCGGATCTCACCGGTGACGGAGAGGTCAACTTCTTCGATGTCTCGGCATTCTTGAGTGCATTCGATGACCAATCGCCCATCGCGGACTTCACCGGCGATGGGCTGTTCGATTTCTTCGATGTCTCGGCTTTCCTTGTTGCTTTTAGCTCCGGCGGGTGCCCATAAATCGCGTGCAATAGACTCGGATCTCGTGCGTTTGGCCCAAGAAGACGGAATACAACGACTCTCATGCTTTGTACGGGTTATTTTTGGGATCGCATTCAAGATTTCTTGCACTTCTTGGTGATTGAGTGATATCCAAAGCACGATTCACGAGTAGAACACTCAGTAGATGGGGGTTTGTTGAGTCCGGACGAGTAGGATTATTGGATCGTCAACTCTTTTGTTCGTGGTTGAGTATCCGATGATCGATAAGTTGAGCGAGTGCATCTGAATCGGGAGGTCAGAAAAATGAAACTTCAAAGAGTCGCAGCTGTGATTTCAGGGTTGGTCATCGTGAGCGGGTTCGCCGCAACAACGAACGCCCAAGCATTAGATACCAAGGATCTGGCGCCGGCGAATCCGTCGCTGATCTCGCCGGCCCTCGAGGGCCAAGGACGCCTGACCTTTTCGAGTACGACCCAAGAAACGGGCGAGATCCTCGACACCGAGATCGTGAATCTCGCGTATCTCTTCCGCAACACCGGTGCTGGCCCGCTGACCATCACACAGGTCAAACCGTCGTGCGGGTGCACGATCCCCGAGCTCGCTAAAAAGACCTACATGCCAGGCGAGTCAGGCACACTCGATGTCACATTCGATCCACGGGGCAAGCACGGGGCCGTTGCCCGGAGCATCACCGTCTTCACCGACTCGAAGTCAACACCCAACAGCCAGCTTGTGGTCCGATCGCTCGTCAAGCCCGTGATTGTGATCGAGCCGAATGTCCTCGCCTTCGATGCCGTCGCCAAGGGGCACGGCGCGACCAAAGAGTTCAAGATTTATGGACGGATCGACGATTTCAAGGTCACCCGCGCCACGGTTGAAGACAGCGCCAGCTTCAGTATCGAGGTCGTCGACGGCGGGATGGCCGAGAAGGATGGTGAGAACCTCCACCTCCAGATCCTCCGCCTCACGCTCAAGCCCGACGCCAAACCAGACAACCATCGGACCCAGATCACCGTCCGCACCAACGACGAACGCAAACCGATCTTCACCCTCGCCAGCGTCGCTCGGGTGCTCGGCGATCTCAAGATGAATCCCGTCCGTGTGACGATGGGTCGCATGGTCGTCGGCGATGAGTTTGAGCGTGAGTTCCATGTCACCTCCAAGTCCGGCAAGGCGTTCAAGATCTCGAGCGTCAACGCCAACACCGTCGCGCTTGACGCAATCTACGAGTTCGAGCCTGTTGACCCCGATGTCCGCACCGATTGGATCGTGCGGATCAAGGGTACCGTCACCAACGCGGCGCCGCGGTTCAACACCCAGCTCCATATCGTCACCGATGTCCCCGACGAAGAGCAGCAGACCGTCCAGATGTACGGCCAGCTCCGTCGCTAACTGACCCGGCGTTCATCACATGACCCGCTGGCCCGCCTCGCGGGCCAGCGATGCGGAGCGGGCTCCAATGAAGCAGTTGATCAATATCCTTGGAGGCGTGCTCGCCATCGTTGGGCTCGGGTTCTTCGCCGGAGTCGGCCAATCGCTCTTGCGCGATGCCCCCGTGATCGTCGGCGTTGCGAAAGCCGCACCTGCATCAAATGCTGAGAACACCGCGACCGACACTCAACTCCAGGACCAACCTGATGGATCCGGCACCGAGACCGATATTGAGACCGGCGTCGATACCAATCCCAGCGGCGCGGTCGATGACCCGGACTTCAACGCCCGGCTCGATGCACCGGTACCCGATGGGATGCTCACACTCCGCCAGGCGCACCAGCGGTGGATCGACGGTGCGTATTTTATTGATGCGCGCCACAAGGAGGAGTATGACCTGGGGCGTGTCTCGGGGGCGGCCCACCTCAACGCCGAAACATTTTTCACCAAGGCCGGCGAGGCCGAGATGCAGACCATCCCCCCCGACGCCCCGGTGGTGGTCTACTGCGTCGGCGGGCTCTGCGACGCATCGGAAAACACCGTGGCGCTCTTGACGCAGTTCGGCTATTCCGATCTCTCGATCATGGGCGTCGGATACGATGACTGGGAAGCCGCCGGGCTACCGACGGATTCGAGCACGAGCTCCGATGACCTCGAGAGCGAGGGCTCGCCATGAGCGCACTGCGTTGGGCCGAATCCGTCTTGCTCCAGCTGCCCATGCGCCTCGCCCTCGGCGGCGCGTTTGTCTTCGCGGCCTACATGAAGATCACCAATGTCCAGGCCTTTGCCTTCGCCATCAAGGGCTTCAAGATCGTCGATCCTGACAAGCACGGGAACCTGATTATCACCGCCGCCTACACCATGCCTTGGGTCGAGATGATCGCCGGGGTGTTGCTGATCCTCGGGCTCAAAGCGAGGGCCGCCAGCGCGACGATTGGTTTGCTGCTGGCGCTCTTTATCGCGGCCCTGCTCTATGTGATCTACTCGCCCGCCATCGACGCCGACTGCTCGTGCTTTGGCAAGGCGAATCTTTTCTGCGAGGCTACGGTCGGATGGTGCCAGGTCAACCGTGATCTCATCATGCTCGTTCCGGCGCTCTATCTGCTAGTGCGTGGGGGCGGAAATCTGGGGCTCGATGCCCTCTGCGATCCCAAGAACGCCGCCAAGAACCCAACTGGGGATGCAATTTCTGGCTCAGAACCCAACGATTCGGGATTCCGGGGCTAAACTCCCCATCCAAGAAATCAATGATCCGTCGCTTGTCGAGCCGGCAGTGTTTGCTGCTCACAAGCCACGAAGTCCATGACGGAGATCACCATGAGCCGAATGAGCACACGATCCAGCACCAACTCCCCCGACCGCTTCGCCAGCGGCCCGGTCCCCAAAGCCACCAAAGAGAGCGGCAAGGGCATCGAGTATGTCGACTACAAAGACCACGAAGCCCTGCGGCGCATGATGACACCCAATGGCAAGATCTACGGCCGCAAGCGCTTGGGCACCAACGCCCGTCAGCAGCGCATGGTCGCCCAAGCCATCAAGCGGGCACGCTTTATGGGGCTCCTCCCCTTCACCAGCGCCACGCTCTGATCGAAGCGCAACAACAAAGCACCAAACCAACCCGAACAGACACGGATCCATCCGTGCCTGTTTTTTTGCATCCGTTGCGACCGCATACCTATGATTGATGCATGGCGGTCTATGAACGAGATTATGGGCATGTGGCTATGGCCCTCGCTGGCGTGTCGGGCAATCGCCAGCGGCGCATGCGCGAGGTCTGCGATGTACTTTGGCGATTCTTCAAAGATCACGGCGTCTCGTGGGTCGGGTTCTATGAAAAAGACCCCGACGCAGACCAGATGATCCTCGGCCCATCACGCGATACGCCTGCGTGCTCGCCGATCGAACTCCGCGGGGCGTGCGGGATGTGCTGGAGCAAGGGGCGACCGATCATCGTCAGCGATGTGCACAATCTCGGTGAACTCTACATCGCCTGCGACCCGCGGGATCGCTCCGAGATCGTGATGCCGCTCTTCCATGAGGACGGGCGCTGCTTCGGCGTCCTCGATCTCGACTCGCATGATCGCAATGCCTTTTGTGACCACGACCTCAAAGAACTCCGTCGGCTCATGGAATCCACCGCAATTAGCTGGCCCTCGTCGCATCTGCCGGCACTGGTGTACTGAGCAGATACGGGAATAACATGAGTCAGCCGCGGGTTTCTCTTCTATGGACACACCCCCAGATCTGCTGCGCCCCGACAAAGCCGCGGGACAGATTGAAAAATCGCGTTGTCGATCGGGCATGTGCTCAACCGATTTTATGAAGCTCGGGTGCCCGAGTTGTTTCCTTGTTGGGCTGGTGATTCTGCCGTTCGAGTTGAGCTTCCGCGGGATCAAACGCCTTATCAGCGGCCCCAATTCAGACAGTCTCGATCTGCCCGGCTGAGTCGGCACCGTCAGAACGGAACTGGTGCGGAGAAACTCATCTGCACCCCCGTGATTGGGTGGTGGATGGTGAGCATCGAGGCATGGAGCATCAAACGGGATGTGGGGTGTTGGCTGTAGAGTTCATCGCCAACGATGGGCATGCCAAGCCCGGGGGTCTCTTCGGGATCGAGGGTGCCCATCTCCCCCACCGTCGTGACATGAGGGTGGGCCGCGTGGACGCGGAGTTGGTGCGTGCGCCCGGTGTGGGGGATCAACTCAACGCGGGTGACCGGGCGACCATCGAGTTCTTCACGCGAAAGAACCTTGTAGTGCGTGACTGATGGCTTGCCCTGGACATAGTCGACGAGCATCAGCGGGCGGACATCCATGTCTTTGCGCATCGGACAGTTGATCGTGCCCTCGTCGGATGCGAGGTCGCCGTCGAGCAGGGCGATATAGCGCTTGCGGGTCTTGCGCTGCTCGAACTGGCGCGAGAGGTTGCGATGGGTGTCGGCATCAAGGGCGAGGATCATCACGCCCGAGGTCGAGAGATCGAGCCGATGGCAGGTCATCGGGCCCGTCGCATCGGGAAACAGCATCTGGACCCGCGAGCGGAGGCAATCCTGCTTTTCGGGCGCGATCCCGGGCACCGAGAGCAACCCGGCGGGCTTGTCAACCACGACAAAGTGCTCGTCCTCGTGGAGGATGCACAGCTCGCCCATCGGCGGGCGGTAGACGAAGGTGGGAACCGGGCCGATATTCACGCGCCGGATCGGACAAGCGTCGGGTTGTTGAGACCTAGAATCACCCATGGATCAAGAGTGTAGCCGATCAAGGAGCAAGCCGATGAAGTCTGGTGTGAATATGCGTGTGGCCGTGCTGATGGCGTTGTGTGGAATGGGATCTCTGGCGAGTGCTGCGGCACCCGACGAGGATATCAATCCGAACCCGTCTTGGGACGACCAATGGCCGACCCTCGAGTCGGATTTCCTGAGCGACCATGTCGAGCTCACCAGCGAGACCAAGTTCGTCAAAGCCGGCGAGAGCTACTTCTCCCCCGATGGACGGATGATCATCTTCCAGGCCATCCCGGTCCCCGAAGAGGGCACCGAGCCCGACCAGTACTACACGATGTATGTCGCGACATTCAACCGCGACGATGACGGCAACATCATCGGGCTCAACCAGCCCAGCGAGGTCTCCGAGCCCGGTTCTTCGAATACCTGCGGGTGGTTCCACCCGGTTGATCCGATGAAGATCCTCTTCGGGACGACCACCACCGTGCCCTCGGCGAGTGATGTCGCCGGGTTCCAGCGAGAGTCCTCGAAGTACCTCTGGCAGTTCCCCGTCGAGATGGAGATCGTCACGGGTGAACTCTCGATGAGCTTTGCGCTCACCGACGAGGCGATGGCGCGGGCCAAAGCACTCGCTGAGGAAGATCCGAACAAAACACCAGAGATTTCCGTCGATGACTTTGTCTCCGTGCCCAAGATCGGCCAGACCACCAAGCTCTGGTCCCGCGACGGGTACGACGCGGAGGGATCGTGGTCGTCCGACGGGCGGTACATCATCTATACCCAGCTCGAGCCCGGAGGGAACAACGGCGACATCTGGATCTATGACTCGACCGACGATTCGCACACACCGCTCGTCACCAACGATGGGTACGACGGCGGCCCGTTCTTCTCGCCCGATGGTCGCTCGATCTGCTACCGCTCTGACCGCCACGGCGACAACCTGCTGCAGGTCTTTGTCGCCACGCTCGAGTTCGACGAATCGGGCAAGGTTGTCGGCATCGAAGAAGAAAAACAGCTCACCGACAACGAGCATGTCAACTGGTGCCCGTTCTTCACGCCCGACGGCAAGTACCTCCTCTACGCATCGAGCGAGCTCAGCCACGCCAACTACGAGATCTATGCCATCGATGCCACCGGCGATTATCCCCTCGACGAGACCCCCCACCTCCGCATCACCAAATCTCGGGGATTCGACGGGCTCCCGGCGATCTCCTCCGACGGGCAATGGATGATCTGGACCGCCCAACGCGGGGCATTGATCGAAGGCCAGGACCGCCCGAGCAGCCAGATCTGGGGCGCCCGGATCAACCTCAACGCGATCGATCAGGCCTACAAAGCCCAGCGCAAAGCGATGATCGAGAAGAAAGAAGCCGAGGCGTTCGAGAACTACACCCCTAGCGAGTGAGCGGCTGCTCAATACAATCAAAACAAGCAGTGCGGGGTGCCGATAGACGGAGACCATCTGAATGATCGAGCCTGAGGATTATGGACTCTCCGATGTGCAGACCTTTGCACATATCGGTGATCCCGCACCCTCGCCAGACCATTCTGTGTTCTGGAAGCACTGGTTCACCCGTCTCGTCGAGCACACCCCCATACTCACCCGCCGGAGCACCCCAGACCCCTCCGATCCCAGCGCGACCCACTCGTTCATCTCCAACGATGGTGTCTACATCGGATGCACGCTTGTGCTCCCCGAGGATCGAGCGGTGTGTGCCTCGCTGGTGGCCGTGCACGGATACAACAATCCGGATACGCTCGCCGATTCGGTGCGCCGGTTCAGACGCATCGCCAACACCGGGGTCGCGGTGCTCCTCATCCGCCTGCGGGGCTACCCAGGCTCGCAGCTCGGCATCGGGGACCAGACCTCGATCGACGAGCACGGCGCTGGATGGATCGGGCGAGGCTTTGCGGGCGAAAAGAACGAAGGCTGGATCGTCCCCGGCGCGGTCGCCGATGTGTGCAACGCGTGTCGAGTTATGCGCAACGCCCTGCTCCATCGCGACAGCGAGGCGGCTATCCGTGTGGACAATTCCATCGATCACCCCGGGGTCTTCCTCCAGGGATCCTCGATCGGGGGCGGGCTGGCGACCATCTCGGCGGCCCAGCTCATCGGCAAGCTCTCTGGCGAGTCGATCATCGACCGCCTGGCGATCTCGCTGCCATCGCTCGGCGCATGGCGATGGAGGCTCGAACACCTCCGCACCGGGACCACCGCCGAGATCGAGCAGATCCTCAAACACTTCCCGGAGCGACGCGAGGAACTCATCCATCGGCTCCGGCTCTGCGATCCGGTGGTCCACGCCCGCAAGGTCCGCGTGCCCACTCTCGGGATGCTCGCCCGCAAGGATGAAGTCTCGCCCGCACCGTGCGCAGCTGCCATCTTCAACGCCATCGACGCCGACCCGGGGCGCAAGTGGCGCTTTGTCGTGCCCTTCGGGCATTTCGAGGGCTCGATCGCCAACGCCCGACGCCATGCGCTCTTCGAGCGAGCGATGACCGACTTCTTCGACCCGAGCCTCCTTCCGATCGATTCGATGAGCCCGTGGGAGCCCTACCTCCACGAGGGCTGGATCGAGGGAGAGGGTGAAAGCGACGAGCACACACCAACGAACCAAGCACAGCAATGAGGCATTCACCATGATCCGAACAATCGAAACCCTGATGACCGGGCTCATCGACTACGCCGGGCTCTTTCCGCCGAGCAAGCTGGCGATGGACAAAGCGGTCGAGAACTACGCCAAGTACCTCCGCTCCGAACACGAGCGATTCTTGTCGCGTTTCATCTGCCTCGTCTCGCGCCTTGACGAGCTGAGCACGCACGGCGCGACCTTGATGCCGGGCACCCACGCCACGAGCGGGTACCGCGAGAACGCCGACATGCAAGACCCATGGCAGATCTCGGCGATCGTCGTCGGGGATCTCGAGGACAACCTCGATAAAATCTACGCCTTCAACGAGCGCCACGACCAAGAAGAAAACGGGCTGGCGATGGTCGACGCCATCGAGATGAAGGTCAGCTCGCCGAGCGAGATCGACGAGGCGATGGAGATCCTCCCGGCGATGATCGCCCCGGCCTTCGAGCTCCCCAAAGACATCCTCTTCGGGGGCGATCCACGCGGGTTCATCGCGGCGCTGGCGGGCAATCAAGCCGCCGCCAAAATCCGGTGCGGGGGCGTCACGCCCGATCTGATCCCATCGAGCGCCGATATCGCCGCGGTGATGCACGCGTGCAACGCCAGCGATGTCCCCTTCAAAGCCACCGCCGGGCTCCACCATCCGTTCCGATCGGAGCACCCCCTGTCTTACGAGCCCGATGCGCCGACGGGCATGATGCACGGATTTGTCAATGTCTTCCTTGCCGGAGCGTTCGTGCGTTCTATCAAGGGCTTTGATCTCGACACCACCATCGCGGTGCTCGACGAGACCGACCCAAGAGCCTTTATCTTCGAGGACGAACGCGTCGCGTGGCGCGATGTGGAGCTGCCGATCGTCTCGCTTGCACGCGTCCGCGAGGGCTTCGCCACGAGCTACGGCAGCTGCTCGTTCGACGAACCCCGCGATGATCTCAGGGCGCTCGGGCTCTTATGATCCGATCGTCTAGTCTTCTTCGGGCTCGCGAAAAAGTGCCACCGCCGCGCTGTGCGAATGCTGAAAAATCACATCGTCGATCGGCGCGATCTCGCCGGCGGCGAAGAACCCGCCTACCGGGATCCCGGCGCTGGGGTCGAGCTCGGTGCCCGATTTGGCGAGCGATGCCCCGTCGGGGACCTTGTCGAATGCATGCGTGATCGCGGCCCCGTCGTGCCCATGCTCGCCGAAGAAACTGCTCCCGCGTCCGGCGCACGAGATCACCATCGCCCCGCTTGGTTTGGCATAGAGGCGCTGCCCGTCGAGGAGCAGCGAGAGATCCTCGCGGGCGGTCTGCTCGTCGTGGAGGTGGAGCTGGACCGTCTGCCCGGCGCAGACCAGATCGGCGACGGCCACGGCCCCCGAGGTGTCGTCGCCGCCGATGATGTTGCGGATCAGAAAATCGCCACGCCCGAAGTGCGACTTCGTCTCATCAATCACGCGCCCGATGACGAGCCCGTTGCCCAAAAGCTGCTTGTCGTCTTCGCCGAGCATGTGCACGATCTCGCGGATGGTCTCGACCGCCCGGTTGCCCCCGAGTTCGAGGATCAGGTTGCCCCGCGCCTTGGTGATGATCATGGGGTTGCCGATCGGTCGGCACCCCTGTGAGACCACCGTATCGACCTGGATCGGGCCAGAGAGCGTCACGCCCATCGCCCCGGCGTTGCGGATCTCGCCGTCGAGCAAGAGTGTGTTGGTGTTGGCGCGATTGCCCGCCGAGGCCATCCCCCCGATGATGGTCCCGATGCGGTCGATGCGCCCCGAATCAGCGACAACCTGCATCCGGGCCGCCGAGAGCGCCGGGACAAGGTTCACCAGAGGCACAGAGAACGGATCGGCGAAGAAGAGGGCCGCACGCATGTCGTCGCTCGCCCCGATCCGCTGGGCGAGATCGGCGGCCCGGGTCTCGATCGAATCCCTCGGCGAGAGGTGCTCGATCCAAAATGGGTTAATCCCGACGCCGGGGAATCGACACGCCAAGACCGAGATCGCCGGTCCATCCTCGATCTCGGTGATCCCCGACATCACGCCCGAAGCCGTCACCCCGAGCATGTGCTTCGAGGAGAGCCGATCGCGGAGCGTGTCGGCGATCATCCCCATCCGTCTTGCGTGGTGGATCGTCGAAAAGACCATCAGCAGATCAGGGGGGCCCGCGAGCTGCTGCTCGATGCGATCGCAGAGCTGCAGGGCCGAATCGATCGGATCGTCGCGCGTCGAGAGTGCGGTGGCGAGCTTGATCGTCTCGCCATCGCGCTCGGATTGATCATTCTTGTCTGAAGCGTCGGACATCACTCGGGCATCGGGTCGATGCGATCGGGCTCGATCACGCTGAGCATCAATGACTGGTCATCGGTGCTCGATCCAATGACCCCAACGATCCGCCCGAGCAGGTGGCGGAAGTCCTGATCCGCCCGGGGAGCGACATACCCGATGGTCTGGGCGGCCCCCGTCGCGGGGTCCACCGTCCGGATGCGATAGAGCAGCGGAAGATGCTCGCCCGTATAGACCGAGCTGGTCTCCATCCGCCCGACGAGCTGGTACGCCCGCCCGCGCTGCCACGCCTCGATGTCGGCGTTGAGCTGGGCGAGCTTGCTGTCGCTTGCCGCCAGCGCCGCAGCGATCGCCCGGCGCTGGTCCCGTGACTCGATCCGGATGGCGATCCATTCGAGACGCTGATCGAGCGCCCGCGCCAGCGACGATCCGTCGTCGGCCTGGGCACGGGTGCGGGTGAACTCGGCTTGGAGTTCGCCGAGCGCCTCGTCGAGTTCAGTGCGCGAGAGCGAGCGGGCCTGATCGAAGGCCGCTTCGAGATCTTCGAGTTCGGCGCTCGAAATCTGCCCGTTGGAGACGCTCTTGTGGGCGGGTGCCTCGTTCTGCGTCTCGGCGGGTTCGATATCGATGGGCGTTGTGTTCTCGATCTCGACGGGATCCGAACCCGTCTCATCGGCATGCGTGGTCGCGGGGACCAGCTCTTCCATCAACGAGGTATCCGCCTGCTCCTCGGGTGCGTGGCCGCTCGTCGGCTCGCCGGTTGGTTCTGAGTTCGAAGCCGGTTCTGGCTCTTCGATTGGCTTGGTCTTGGTGCTGTGCGAGCCCTTGAGTTCTTCTGGGGTTGGATCACGCAACGCGTCACTCCGGATATACGCGATCGGGTGCTCGCCCAGCGGGCTCTTGGGCGCCACCACACGATACCCGAGCACATCCCCCGCGCCGCTCTTGAGTGTTTCGATCACCTTGAGCTCGGTACCGACGGGCAATGGATCGGTATAGACCGATTTCCATGCCCCCGCGATCCCGAGGAGTTGTGATGGCGCTCGGAGCTTTGAGGCCACCGAAAGCGTGACCGTCGATCCGTCCGACCCGCTGGAGATCTCGCCAACGGGGACGAGCGCCCCGATTGTATCGGGCAGCAGAATCATGGTATACGCACCCGAGACGCCCCCAGCCTGGACCGGGGTGTTGGAAGC